>ENA-OQHP01000353-OQHP01000353.1-human-gut-metagenome-genome-assembly--contig:-NODE-353-length-14836-cov-2.798015_pt1 | contig 14836 bp, 18 predicted proteins | sample MGYA00242563_ERZ504717 | MGnify/ENA primary metagenome ERZ504717 (study PRJEB26092, sample SAMD00036212) | human gut metagenome | host: Homo sapiens | study: EMG produced TPA metagenomics assembly of... | reverse complement strand
CATTTTCCTAACGAAAAAGGCGGCTGAAATTGCAAGTAAATACTGTGAAAGATTATAAATCTAAGACAAATAGTAGTATGGAGGTGATTTCAATGTTTTTAAAGAAATGGACTATGAAATCTACAGAAAATTGCTTGAATGAAATTGAAAAATTAAAAGAGAAAATAGAAAAGGCTGATGTAATAGTTATTGGGGCAGGTGCAGGGCTTTCTACCTCAGCCGGATTAACCTATAGTGGTGAAAGATTTGAAAAATATTTTTTCTGATTTTAAAAGAAAATATGGCATTAAAGATATGTATTCAGGTGGATTTATCCATTTAACTCTTTAGAGGAATATTGGGCATGGTGGTCAAGACATATTTATGTAAATAGATATGATATTAAGCCTACAGAAGTTTATATAAACCTTTTAAAGTTAGTAGAAAATAAAAATTATTTTGTTATTACAACAAATGTTGACCACCAATTTCAAATATCAGGTTTTTGATAAGAAAAGATTGTTTTTATACACAAGGGGATTATGGATTATGGCAATGTTCAAAACCTTGTCATAATAAGACCTATGATAATGAAGAACAGGTTAGAAATATGGTAAACAACAGAGTAATATGAAAATACCTACAGAATTAGTGCCTTATTGCCCAATTTGTGGAGCACCAATGAATATGAATTTACGCTGTGATGATAGTTTTGTACAAGATGAAGGTTGGTACAAGGCAGAGCAGAGGTATGAAGACTTTATTCGCAGAAGTAAAAATATGAATGTTGTATTTCTTGAGCTAGGAGTAGGTGGAAATACACCAGTAATTATAAAATATCCGTTTTGGAGAATGACAGAGGAAAATGAAAATTCTACATATTGTTGCATAAATCTATCAGAAATATATATCCCAAGACAAATAAAAGAACAGTCCATTTGCATTGAAAGTGATATAGGAGATGTTTTGAAACGAATGGTATAATTTAAGGGCTACCAATTTAGGTAGCCTTAATCTATTAATATTTTTCAATATCTATTTGCTGTGCGTGGAATTCTTTATGTAAAACTCTTTCGCAAATTGTATTAAACTTTGCATTGTTATCACTTACATAGAAAGTGTGTTTTTCTGTATTTAAGTCATTAAGCATATTGTGAGAAGTAAGATAATCTTTAACCTTTAAGGCTGTTGCCTTAGCAGGGTCAACAATCTTAACTTTTTCTCCCACAATTTTACCTATACAAGCCTTTAAAAGTGGGTAGTGAGTACAGCCAAGAATTATAGAGTCAATATCTTTGTCTAATAATTCCTTTAAATATATTTCAGCTGTTTTATAGGCAACCTCGTTATCTGTCCAACCTTCCTCAGCGAGAGGTACAAAGAGAGGACAAGCTTTTTTATATACTTCGATTTTGTTATTAGCAGCCTTTAATCTTTTTTCATAAGCACCACTACTAACAGTACCTTCTGTACCAATTAAACCAACCTTGTTGTTTTTGTGGCAGCAAGGCAAGATTCAACCCCGGTGTAACAACCTCTATAATAGGTAAGTCTGGAAATTCTGATGTTAATGCCTCATAACAGTTGGAGCTGACGGTGTTGCAGGCAATAACTACAGCTTTAACATCCATAGTTTTCAAAAATCTAATTATCTGACTAGAAAATTTAGTTACAGTTTCTTTAGATTTTGAACCATAAGGAACTCTTGCTGTATCGCCAAAATATATTGTATGTTCATAAGGCATAGTTTTTATTATCTGTTTTACAACAGTAAGTCCACCAACGCCAGAGTCAAAAACTCCAATTGGTCTGTTATCCATAATAACACCTCTTATTCCTCGTTACGAGTTAATGCAAGTTCAATAAGTTTATCTACAAGTTCTTCTGTATCAATACCGGCAGCTCTAAAAAGCATAGGATACATACTTATTGAAGTAAAGCCAGGTAATGTATTAATTTCGTTGAAAATAACTCTGTTTGTTTTTTCTTCAAGGAAGAAGTCAACTCTTGAAAGACCTCTACCGTCAAGTACCTTAAATATTTCAATAGCTTTCTTTCTGATTTCTTCAGCTTTTTCATTTGAAATATTAGCAGGAATTACAGTTTTAGATTCAGCATTGTTATATTTTGCATCATAGTCATAAAATTCGGCAGCAGCATAAATCTGACCTACAGCAGATGCCTGAATATCGTGATTACCAAGAACAGCACATTCAAGCTCATCGCCTGTAATGTTTTCTTCTATAACAATAGTTCTGTCGTGTTCAGATGCAGTCCAAAGACCGTCAATAAGTTCATCTCTGTTGTGAGCCTTTGTAATACCTACACTTGAACCGGCACAAGCTGGCTTAACGAAGCAAGGGTAACCACATTTTTCTTCAACTCTGTCAAGACACTTGTCAAGGTCTTCAGATAATTCTGGTCTGTATACAATAGTATACTTAGCCTGGTCAACGCCAATAGTATCAACAATAATCTTTGTATAAGCCTTGTTCATACTTACAGCAGAAGATAATACGCCACAACCTACATAAGGGATTTTAGCAAGTTCAAAAAGACCCTGAACTGTACCATCTTCGCCATTTGCACCATGAAGAACAGGAATGACAACATCAACAGGAATGTTTTTAACCTTATCTCCAACAATTCTAAGAAGACCATGGTGTTCTGTATCTGGGCTTAAAATGCAAGTGCTTGCAAATTTCTGCCAATCGTTATTGCCAATACTGTCCAAAGGACCGTCGTATAATAACCATTTACCTTCTTTTGTAATATATACTGGAATTACAGAATACTTTCTGTATTAATATTTGAAATAATTGTAGCGGCACTTACTTTGAAACATCATGTTCTGATGACTGGCCACCAAACAATACAGCTACTACTTGTTTGCTCATTTTATAAATTCCTCCTAAAAAGAATAGATATATTTATTCTAATACTTTTTGGGGATTATTACAAGTTTTTTTTGAGATTAAAGAGTTTTTTCTATTTCATCCATTTGTGCAAGCCATAATTTAGATACGGCATCGCTAGGCATTCTCCAATCTCCTCTAGGACTAAGGCTTACAGAACCTACCTTTGGACCGTCTGGTAAGCAACTTCTCTTAAATTGCTGTGAGAAAAATCTCCAATAGTAATTTCTAAGCCATTTATATATTGTTTTCTTGTCATATTTGTCCTTAAAGGCTATATTTGCAATATAGAAAATCTTTTTAGGTTCAAAGCTTAATCTCATCATATTGTACAAGAAGAAATCGTGAAGTTCGTAAGGACCAACCACATCTTCTGTAATCTGTGCAATATTTCCGTTTTCATCTGGAGGAAGTAACTCAGGAGAAACAGGAGTGTCTAAAATATCATAAAGAATTTCTTTTAAGTTGCTGTCAGAAGTTGTGTCAGCAAAATATTTAATAAGGTACTTTATAAGAGTTTTAGGTATAGAGTTATTTACACCGTACATACTCATATGGTCGCCGTTATAGGTAGCCCAACCTAAGGCTAATTCACTTAAATCCCCTGTACCAACTACAAAACCTCTATATTTTGATGCCATATCCATAAGAATTTGAGTTCTTTCTCTGGCTTGAGAGTTTTCGTATGTTAAATCCTTTACACTTTCATCGTGACCAATATCAGAGAAATGCTGTTTAACGGCTTTTTTGATATTAACTTCTATTAAAGTAGCACCTAATGCTTTTGTAAGTTCTACAGCATTGTTATATGTTCTGTCAGTTGTACCAAAGCAAGGCATTGTAACACATATTATGCCTTTTTTGTCTAAACCTGCAAGTTCAAAGGCTTTATTTGCCACAATAAGAGCTTGTGTGGAGTCAAGGCCACCACTTATACCAATAACAACATTCTTAGTACCAATATGTTCAATTCTCTTTTTAAGCCTAAAGCCTGAATATTGAGAATTTCATCACAACGCTTATCTCTGACTTGTAAATCACTTGGTACAAATGGGTGTGGGTCAAAAAATCTATTAACTTCCCCATTATTTTCTTCAAATTCAAAATTAACATAGGTATAACCAGTTGTGTTAAGTCTGAAAGATGTATTTTTCTGTCTTTCAGAGGCTATTTTAAATATGTCAATATCTCCATATACTATACCATTTTCAAATCTCTTGGCAGTTGCAAGCACAGTACCATTTTCACAAATAATATTGTGACCAGAGAAAACTACATCAGTTGTAGACTCTCCATAACCAGCACAAGTATAAATATATGAAGAAATAGTTTTGGCAGATTGACTGCTTACAAGAGAAAGTCTGTAACTGTCTTTTCCTGTAATTTCATTTCCGGCTGATGGATTTGCAATAATAGTTGCACCTGCAAGACTGTGATTAGAAGATGGAGGAATAACACTCCATAAATCTTCACAAATTTCAACAGCCAATGAAAATTCAGGTATATTTTCAGCCTGTACAATAATTTTTGTACCGAAAGGCACAGTATCCCCTAAAATATCTACATAAACTGTTTCATTAAGTGCTTCCTCAAACCATCTTTTTTCATAAAATTCGTTATAATTAGGTAAAAAGCTTTTTGATATAAGAGCGAGAATGTGTCCTTTATACAATACAGCACCACAGTTATATAACTTGCCTTTATATTGGTATGGCATACCTAAAACAATTAATGTATTAATGTTTTTTGTTTCACATTTAATCTTATCTAATGCTTTCATTGATGAAGAAATAAGAGTTCTTTGACCAAATAAATCTCCACAAGTATAACCAGTAATTACAAGTTCAGGAAAAACTATTATTTCAGTATTGTTTTCGTATGCTGTTTTAATGTTTTTTATAATATTATCAGCATTAAAATCGCAATCACAAACCTTTATATCAGGTGTGGCAGCAGCAGTTCTTATAAAACCGTATTTCATAAAAGACGACCTCCATATAATAATTATTTTTATTGTATACCATTTTTCAAAAAAAGCCATAAAAATTTATAAAATTTACTGAAAAATACATTGGCTATTTTTTACATAAATTAGTTTTTTTGATTGTAAAATTTGTTGATTTTTTAGATAGGTTTGCTATAATGTAATTAAGTAATTACAAGGTGTAACTTTTATTTGCTTGTAATTTTTTCATTTATTATGCGATTTCTATTTGTTGAATATTGCTTTTGCTTGTGATATGATTGACTTATGGATATTGAATGGAGGGATGTATTTATGAAGAGAAACGAGATGATGGCCATGCTTCTTGCAGGTGGTCAGGGTAGTAGACTTGGTATTCTTACTATGGACAAGGCTAAGCCGGCGGTTGCTTTTGGGGGCAAGTATAGAATTATTGACTTCCCAATGAGTAATTGCGTAAACTCTGGTGTTGATACAGTTGGTGTACTTACACAGTATCAGCCATTGGCATTAAATGCACATATTGGTATTGGTGTGCCTTGGGACTTAGATAGAGTAAATGGTGGTGTTTCAATACTTGCACCACATATGAGAGAGGGCGAAATAGGTTCTTGGTATTCTGGTACAGCTAATGCTATTTATCAGAATATTGACTATATTGACTCTTGTAATCCAGAATATGTGCTTATACTTTCAGGCGACCATATTTATAAAATGGATTATGCAGCAATGCTTAAATATCATAAGGAAAATAATGCTGATGCAACTATTGCAGTATTAGAAGTACCTATGGAAGATGCTAGTCGTTTTGGTATTATGAATGCCGATGAAAATGACAAGATTTATGAATTTGAAGAAAAGCCTGAACATCCAAAGAGTAATCTTGCTAGTATGGGTATTTACATATTCACTTGGTCAAATTTAAGAAAGGCTCTTATTGAAGATGAAAAAATTCATCCGGATAGTGACTTTGGTAAGCACATTATTCCAAAGATGCTTGGAGAGGGTCAGAGCCTTTATGCTTACAGATTTAAGGACTACTGGAAAGATGTAGGTACTATTGAATCTTATTGGGCTGCAAATATGGAACTTATCAAGACTTACCTGAATTTAATCTCTATGAAGATTTTTGGAAGATTTATACTAAGAGTGATTATCAGCACCACAGTACACAGGGGAAAATGCTTCTATAAAGACCTCTATAGTTTCAGAGGGTGCTCAGATTTATGGTTCTATTGAACATTGTGTAATAAGTAAAAATGTAACTATTGAAGAGGGTGCGGTAGTTAAAGATTCAATAATTATGGAAGACTGTGTAATCGGCAAGAATGCTGTACTTGACAGAGTAATTGTTGACCAGAATACAGTAATTGGCGATAATGTAAAGATGGGTCTTTGGGATAACATTCCTAATGAACAGAAACCTAAGATTTACAACACAGGTATTACAGTAATTGGTAGTGATACTGTTGTCCCTGATAATATTGAAATAGGTAAGAATTGTGTTGTTTATGGAAAGACTACTGCTGAAGATTATAGCGAATCTAAACTTCCAAGTGGTCAGTCAGTTATTATTGAGGGGGCGATGTAATGAGAGCATAGGTATTATTTTAGCAGGTGGAAATAGTGAAAGATTAAAGGACCTCTGTAAGGTAAGAGCTATTGCAGCAATGCCAGTTGTTAGTTCTTATAGAGCCATTGATTTTTCTTTAAGTAATATGTCTAATTCTGGTATTAAGAAAGTAGCTGTTATTACACAGTTCAATTCTCGTAGCCTTCAGGACCACCTTTCATCAGCAAAGTGGTGGGAATTAGATAGAAAAGAGGGTGGTCTTTACATATTCACACCTTTCTTATCAAGTGATAATAATTTCTGGTTTAGAGGTATTGCTGACTCAATTTATCAGAACATTAGCTATTTAAAGAGAAGTCACGAACCTTATGTTGTAATTTGTTCTGGCGAGGCTGTTTATAAAATGGATTATTCAGAAGTTTTACAGTACCATATTGATAAAGCTGCTGACTTAACAATAGTCTATAAGAATGTATCTCGTACAAATAAAGATGTACACGATTATGGTGTTATGACATTTGGCGAAAATAACAAACTTGAAACCTTTGAAGAAAAGCCAATAGATGCTAAGAGTTCTAATATATCATTAGGTATATATGTAATAAAGAGAACTCTCCTTATTAAGCTTTTGGAAAATGCCATTCCAAAGGGATATTATGACTTTGTAAAGGATATTATCTTGAGAAATAAGGATAAGATTGATATTTATGGTTATGAATTTGACGGTTATTGGAACACTCTTAATTCTGTAAATTCCTATATGGAAACAAATATGGATTTCTTAAACAAAGATGTTCGTAAAATTCTTACTCAAGAACCATTTATTGCATCAAAGCCTAGTGATGACCCTCCAGCAAAGTATAACCCAACAGCAGAAGTTACAAATACTCTTGTAGGTACAGGCTCTATTATTGACGGTAATGTAAAGAATTCTGTACTTTTCAGAAAGGTATTTGTAGGCGAGGGTGCAACTGTTGAAAACTCTGTAATTATGAAGAGTTCCTATATTGGTAAGGGTTGCGTAATCAAAAATGCAATTATTGATAAGGAAGTTGTTATCAGTGATAATAAAGAGGTTATAGGTACAGAGGAAGAACCTATCGTTATAGGTAAAGGACAGGTTATATAAAATAATATGTGGAATTTGATATGTTGGATGATATTGGGTGCTTTTGCCGGTGGATTTGCCAACAAAATAATGAATAATGGTAATAGAGGCTGTTTAACTAATATTGTAATAGGTGTTGCTGGTAGTTTAATAGGTGGCTGGTTAGGTTCGCTTATTGGATTTACAGCACATTCGCCTTTTAGCATTAAAGGCTGTTTTATTGCAGTTGTTGGTGCTTGTTTCTTAATTATTATATCCCGAATTATAACTAAATAAATTAAAGCCACTACAATATTTTGTAGTGGCTTTTAATAATGAATCGGGAAGATAAACCCGATGGCTTGCTTGCAAGCCACAAATTAATGAAATTAATTTGTTCTGACAAATGAATCGGGAAGATTGACCCGATGGCTTGCTTACTGAAACATTTTTTTTATGTTTTTTTCTATACCAGAAATAGTAAGAGTATTCTACTACTAACATAGCAATCCAACCAATACCAGAAGCAAATGCTATACCTTCAATACCCATTGATGGAGAAAGTATAAATGTGAATATTACTCTTATTGTAATTTGCATAGATGTGCTGATAAATGTAATAGACATATTACCTAAACCTCTGAAATATCCCTGAAGTCCATTTGTAAGACCAGATAGACAATAGAGGAACGCCATTACAGAAAGGTATTTAACACCTTCAGTAATCATCTGGTGGTCACTTTCTGAACCAAACAATGACATAAGGTCTGTTTTAAATAATGTAATTATTGTACATATAAATATCCAGTACATTATTTCTATTACAAGACCTTTAGGCAAAGCAAGTTTAACTCGTTTTTTCTCTTTTGCACCTCTGTTTTGTGCTGTAAATGTCATCATAGAATGGGAAATACTTGTTCCGGAATAAGGGCAAAGTTTTCTATTTTACTGGCAGCATTAAAGGCAGCAATTACAGAAACACCATGGTAGTTTACGGCACTTTGTATAAATAGTTTACCAAAAGGTTGACAGCATTGTTGAAGTGCTGTAATAGAACCTAACTAAATGTTCTATTTATCAATCTTCGGTTAAACTTAAAGTGCTTTCGTTCTACATGGAGCATAGGTACTTTTCTGAATACATATACCATACACAGAACAGCAGAAATACCTTCTGCAAAAACTGTTGCAAGACCTGCACCGACAACACCCATATCAAATATTTTTATGAATATGTAATCAAGACAGCCATTTAAAACAGATGAAATAGCTAAAAAATTTATAGGTGTTTTGGAATCCCCTATACTCCTTAAACCGGCAGAATAGATATTGTAAAGACAGGTAAAAGGTGCACCAATAAAGACAAGTTTTAAATAACTGTTGGCGTCAGCATTATTTCTGGTGGGGTCTGTATTAGTTTCAAAATAGTATTTGAAAGTAAAAGACCTAAAATTACAATAATAGCAGTGATGCCCATACCAATAGAAATAGTAGTTGCAAATTCGTTTTTAATGTCTTCATATATTTTAGCACCGAAAAATTCGCTCATAAGCACAGACGCACCAATGCAAATACCACTTATACCAAGTATAAGCATATTTACAATAGGGTCAGATGTACCAACGGCGGCTAATGCTTTTGTTCCAGCAAATTTACCTACTATAATTGAGTCTACAGCGTTGTAAGTAAGCTGAAAAATATTACCTAGTATTATAGGAATTGAAAATTGGACAATATGATTATATATATTGCCTTTGGTCATATCTCTAATCATAAATAATTACTCCTTTGTAATGTATTTGATTATAGAATGTAAAATAAATTTTGTCAACAGAGGAAATAGTATGGAAAAAAGAACTATCAGAACAGGAAATATTGAAATAACATATGTTTTGACACGAAAAAAAGTAAAGAATATTAATATGAGAGTAAAAGCTGATGGAAATGTATATGTGTCGGCTAGTAACAGAGTTTCTGTAGATTATATAGACGGTTTTGTTGCATCTAAGGCTAAGTTTATAATGAAAGCCATAGTAAAAATGCAGTTAAAGCAAAATAAACCTCTTACATATACTAACGGAGAAAAATGCAAGGTTTGGGGCAACCAATGTCAGCTTAAAATAGTTGAAGATAGTAGGGAAAGAGTAGAATATACAGACTTTGTTGTAACTGTATTTGTTAAAAATATAGAAGATAAATCGAAAGTAGAAAAGTTGTATATAAAATGGCAAAAAGAACAAGTGGAGAAGTTGGCACAGGATATTTCAAAGAGGGTATATCCTATATACAAAAAATTTACAACTTTTCCTAATATGAAAATCAGGCTTATGAAAAGCCTTTGGGGTTCTTGCAACAGGAGAACAAATACTATTACTTTAAATTTAAGGCTTTTTGAATATAATCCAAAGTGTTTGTTGTATGTTTGATACATGAATATACACATTATATACACCCAAACCATTCAAAAGAGTTTCATAAGGCTGTTGAAAGTGTAATGCCAGATTGGAAAGAATACGACAATATGCTTAAACAAAAATAATTATTAATTATAATAGAAAGGATTTAAATATATGTCTATAAATACGACGAAAATATGTGATGATTTAGAAATAGCAGATGAAGGAACTACAGTAATAGCTTATAATAAAAATAATGAAAAGGTAATAGTTCCTTATGGTGTTTTAGAGTGGAGAAATGAATATGATGACGGGGACGATTGGGACCTTCCATTGTTTTTAAAACTTTCAGAAATCAGTAGTCAGCTTATAGCTAAAGGATACAAGCCAACTTTTTTGTTTGGTGGGATATGGGATTGTCTGGAAAAATATATGCCTATACAAATGAAGAAGATAACCCTCAATGGAAAGAATACGGTGAAACAATAGGATACGCATAAAATAAAAAGGTTTTACACCATAGAAAGATGTAAAACTTTTTTTGATAGTGAATCGGAAAGATAAATCCGATGGCTTGCTTGTCAAGCCACAAATTAACAAAGTTAATTTGTTCTGAATAGTGAATCGGAAAGATAAATCCGATGGCTTGCTTGTCAAGCCACAAATTAACAAAGTTAATTTGTTCTGAATATTAATGCTTTTTACTTTTTTTAAATAATTTAATAATAACTAATATTATTGTTAATAAACCTGTTAATACACCAACAAGAATAAGTATAGGCCATGGCAAATTTTTGCTCTTTGGTACTTCAGCGTGTCTGTTATCAACAACAAGGTCAACTTCAAGACCGTAAACGCCATTGTCATATGTAACTTCATAATCAGAAATTTCAAATGTTACATCATCGCCACACTTGTCCTTAATTTCAGAAATAAGTGAAGATGGAATGTTTCCTAGAGTTTCAATTTGATTAATTGGTTTAATGAACTGAACATCTACAATCTCAGGGTTTTCTGTGTTTTCGCTAGTAAGAAGTACATCTTTTGTATTATCTAATGATTTCAATAATTCCTGTATCTGTGGGGTATTGGTATTTTCAATAACAGTTTTAAAAATTTCCATTTAAAATCCCTCCTATTCATCATAAGTATATCATAGTATACTCCTCTTTGCAAGTTGTATAAAAGGTCGAAATGTGATAAAATGTTTTAAATAGTTTTTGATTTTAGAACTTATACACATATGTTATAAAAAGAGGGTGTACTTGTGGAAAACATAAACATAAATGAAATAGATGGTGTAAAAATCGGAAATGTCCAAGATTATAATGGAGGAACAGGTATTACGGTAATTCTTTGCCCAAAGGTGCAAGGCTGGTGTAGACATAAGAGGTGGTGGACCGGCATCACGAGAAACTCCTCTTTTAAATCCTGTGGCAGATGCAGAGGTTATACATTCAGTTGTGTTAAGTGGTGGTTCAGCCTTTGGGCTTGATGCTGCTGGTGGTGTAATGGAATATCTGGAAAAGAAAAATATAGGCTTCGATGTTGGGGTTACAAAAGTTCCATTGGTTTGTCAAAGCTGTATTTTTGACTTGCCTGTAGGAGATGTATTTACAAGACCTGATAAGGCTATGGCAATAAAGGCCTGTGAAAATGCAGAGTTAAATAACCCACAGTCTGGTTGCGTAGGCGGAGGAACTGGTGCAACAGTAGGCAAAATATTAGGGGCTGAAAGGTGTATGAAGTCTGGACTAGGTATTGCCTGTGTTAAAATAGGAGAATTAAAAGTAGGTGCAGTTGTTGTGCTTAATGCCTTTGGCGATGTTTTTGATACCAATGGCAATAGAATAGCAGGACTTTTAAATGAGGATAAAACTGGATTTTCAAGTACAGAGGAAGAAATGTATAAATCTATACAACCTAAAAAACAATTTAACACAAATACCACAATAGGTGCTATAATAACAAATGGCAAATTTGACAAGACAAAACTTAGTAAAATAGCCTCTATGACACATAATGGTTACGCTCGCTCTATAAATCCAGTACATACAATGGCAGACGGCGACAGTATTTACGCCCTTAGTGTAGGAGAGGTTGAGGCTGATTTAAACACAGTTGGCACACTTTCTGCAAGAGTAATGTCTATGGCAATAGAAAATGCCATAAAATCTGCTGACTCAATGTATGGCTTAACAGCATATAAAGATTTAAAAATTTAAGGAGTAACAAATGAATAAAAATTTTTTACAAAGCCACTTAATATACTTTTATTGGCTATTGTTTCAACCGCCCTTTGGGGAAGTGCAATTCCAGTAATAAAAATAGGCTATGAGGCTTACCATATAGAGGGAAATGATGTAGCGTCAAAATTACTTTTTGCCGGTATTCGTTTCTTTTTTGCTGGACTTATAGTTGTAATTTACGATTGCATAATAAAGAAGAAAATTGTAATACCTAGAAAAGATGAATGGGGTGGAATATTAGGACTTTCTGCTGTACAGACAGTTTTCGAATATATATTCTTCTATTTATCACTTACATATCTTTCAGGTGTAAAGGGCTCAATACTTAATTCTATAGGCAATTTCTTTGCCGTAATATTGGCTCACTTTGCTTTTACAAATGATAAATTGACAGTTAAAAAGGTAGTAGGTTGTATACTGGGTTTTGGTGGTGTTGTGCTTTGTTGTTTTGAACAAGGTATGGACTTTTCCTTTAAATTTCAGGGTGATGGATTTATACTTATTGCAGCCTTTTGCTTTGCTTTAGGTTCTGTAATTACAAAAAAGGTTACAGCAAAGTCTGAATCAGTTATGGTAACTGGTTATCAACTTGGCATTGGTGGTATAATTATTATGATAATAGGTCTTGCCTTTGGGGGACATATCAAAGCTCCAGATGTAAGTGCTGTACTTATAATGGTTTATTTGTCACTTTTGTCATCAGTAGCTTTTACTGTATGGGCAGCACTTTTAAAGTACAATCCAGTAGGTAAAATTTCAATTTACTGCTTTTTAAATCCAGTTTTTGGTGTTATACTCTCAGGTGTTCTTTTAGGAGAGGATATTTTCAATATCAGAAGTCTTGTTTCACTTTTGCTTGTAAGTTTAGGTATTTACATTGTAAATGCCACAATAGGAAAAGAGAAAAAAGCATAAAGAATTACAAGAAATTAGGCATTTTTACAGACTTAATTTCTTGAATTTTGTGCCCATAGTCTAACGGATAAAACGCACAGCTCCGACCTGTGAATTAGGGGTTCGATTCCCCTTGGGCATACTCAAAAAACTTGACAAAATTTCCACTTGGTATTAAAATTAAAGTATTATTATTTAAGGAGAAATCGAAATGGCTAAAGAAAAACTTGTTACAGCGATTACCTCTATGAATGAGGATTTCGCTCAGTGGTATACTGATGTTGTAAAGAAAGCCGAACTTATTGATTATTCAAGTGTTCGTGGCTGTATGATTTTAAGACCTAATGGCTACGCTATATGGGAAAATATTCAGAAAGAACTTGATGCTAGATTTAAGGCAACTGGCGTTGAAAATGTATATATGCCTTTATTCATTCCAGAAAGCCTTTTACAGAAAGAAAAGGACCATGTTGAAGGTTTTGCTCCAGAAGTAGCTTGGGTTACTCATGGTGGCTTGGAAAAACTTCCAGAAAGACTTTGTGTAAGACCTACATCAGAAACTCTTTTCTGTGATTTATACGCAAATATTATTCAGTCTTACAGAGATTTACCAAAGCTCTACAACCAGTGGTGTTCAGTAGTTCGTTGGGAAAAGACAACTAGACCTTTCCTTCGTTCTATGGAATTCTTATGGCAGGAAGGTCATACTGCTCACGCAACAGCTGAAGAAGCAGAAGAAAGAACAATTCAGATGCTTAATGTTTATGCTGATTTCTGTGAAAATGTTCTTGCTATTCCTATGATTAAGGGTAAGAAGACAGATAAAGAAAAGTTTGCAGGTGCTCATTCTACTTATACTATTGAAGCCCTTATGCACGACGGCAAGGCTTTACAGTCAGGTACTAGCCATAACTTTGGCGATGGCTTTGCTCACGCTTTTGGTGTTCAGTATACAGATAAGGAAAACAAGCTCCAGTATGTTCACCAGACTTCTTGGGGTATGTCTACTAGAATTATCGGTGCTGTAATTATGGTACATGGCGATGATAGTGGTCTTGTTCTTCCACCTAGAATTGCTCCAAATCAGGTAGTTATTGTACCTATTATGCAGAAGAAGGAAGGCGTTCTTGAAAAGGCTAACGAAGTTAAGGAACAGCTTTCTAAGGTTTCAAGAGTTATTCTTGATGATAGCGAAAAATCTCCAGGTTGGAAGTTCAGCGAATACGAAATGAGAGGTATTCCAGTAAGAGTAGAATTAGGACCTAGAGATATTGAAAATAATCAGGCTGTTCTTGCTAGACGTGATACAGGCGAAAAGATTACTGTAAGCCTTGATAATATTGCTGAAGAAGTTACTAAGCTTTTAGATACTATTCAGCACGATATGCTTGAAAGAGCAAGAAAGCACAGAGATTCTCATACTTATACTGCTCACAATATGGAAGAATTTGCAAAGACAGTTAAGGAAACTCCTGGTTTTGTAAAGGCTATGTGGTGTGGCGATGAAGAATGTGAAAACAAGATTAAGGAAATGACAGGTGCTACATCAAGATGTATGCCTTTTGAACAGGAACATATTGATGATAAGTGCGTTTGCTGTGGTAAGCCAGCGAAGACTATGGTTTACTGGGGTAAGGCATACTAATATATTTGTGATTTTAGAGTATCGCTTGACGGTTGTTGGGCGATACTTTTTTTATTGACAAATTTAATTTTTAGGTTATAATATATATAACTTAAAATTTGAAAATGGAATTTTTCGAACTTTAATAGGCTATATA
>ENA-OQHP01000352-OQHP01000352.1-human-gut-metagenome-genome-assembly--contig:-NODE-352-length-14852-cov-1.927606_pt1 | contig 14852 bp, 24 predicted proteins | sample MGYA00242563_ERZ504717 | MGnify/ENA primary metagenome ERZ504717 (study PRJEB26092, sample SAMD00036212) | human gut metagenome | host: Homo sapiens | study: EMG produced TPA metagenomics assembly of... | reverse complement strand
CCACTGCAATGGACTGTACGGACTGCCCGGTGGACTGTACAGTCCACCGGAAGAAACTGTAGCAGCAAACCATAAGAGTGGGCTTAGCCATAAGGAGGAAACGCTTAATCAATGGTACTCAATAACTAAATACCGTACTCCTCTATCTTTCTATATAAAGTAGTCAAACCTATTTTCAATAAACGTGAAGCCTCAGTCTTGTTTCCTTTAGTATGTTGCAGAACTTTAGCGATATGACGTTTTTCCATAGCGGCCAGTTCAAACTCTGAATAATTCTTGCCGGAATAATCTTCCTGCCGGGCATTCTGTATTTCAATGGGAAGATCTTGTAAGGTGAGCTGTTTGTCGCAGACAATCATGCTGCGTTCTATCACGTTTCGCAATTCACGGATATTTCCTCTCCAGTCGGCAGCTTTCAAAGCTTTCAAGAACTCCGGAGCCATCCCTTCCACCTGTTTCCCCAGTTTCTTTGAAAAGAGTTGGATAAAGCTTTCCGCCAAAAGTTCGATGTCTTCTTTGCGCTCACGAAGAGGAGGGAGGTGTATCTGAAAAACAGAAAGACGATAATAAAGATCTTCACGGAAATTACCTTGTTCTATTTCTTTTTTCAGGTCCCGATTGGTGGCGGAGATAACGCGGACATTCACTTTCGTCGGTTTCGTGTCGCCTATCTTGATGTACTCTCCCGCTTCGAGCACACGAAGTAATTTGGCTTGCAGCTCGAAAGCCATTTCACCTATTTCATCCAAAAAGATGGTTCCGTTATCGGCCACTTCGAACAGCCCCTTCTTATCTTTCATCGCTCCGGTAAACGAACCGGCTTTATGACCGAATATCTCGCTTTCAAGCAGATCTTTGCTAAAAGCAGAACAGTTTACAGCCACAAAAGCATTCTCTTTGCGAAGACTGTTGCGATGGATGGCTTGTGCAAAGACCTCTTTCCCCGTGCCTGTTTCTCCGGTCAGCAAGACTGTAACATCCGTTGCCGAAACCTTTCGGGCCAATGCTACGGCTTGTTGCATACCCTCCGACTTCCCTTTTATAGCGTCAAAAGAGAAACTTTGGGTCTCTTCTGTTTTCACTTTTTCTCCTACATTCTTTTTAGCCTGAGCCATAGCCCGGCTGATTAACGGAATAATTTTATTATTATCATCCCCTTTGGTGATATAATCAAAGGCTCCATTCTTGATTGCCTGCACACCATCCGGAATGTTACCGTGGGCGGTCAAAAGTATCACCTCCAATTCTGGATAGAGTTTTTTGATGGTTGTAACCATATCCACTCCATTGCCGTCCGGCAAAAACACATCACACAACACCACTTGGGGATTATGTAACTTAAGTTGTTTCAATGTAGACTGGCAATCGGCTGCCTGGAATACTTCGTAACCTTCCAATTCCATCATACGCGAAAGAAGTTTGCGTATTTGCGGTTCATCATCAATAATTAAAATACTATCCATATATTATTCTGTTTTGCGTGACAAAGATAGAATAAAATGAACGCTCGACAAAAGGATAATACTTAATTTCTGTTTTATAGAAAACGCTTTCTGATTAGCTTTTTTAATCTCGGACTTTCTGAACCACTCCCGTAGGGAGTAAACAATAACAAGCTGTAAAAAAACATATTTACTGATCAATAAAACTCATCTTATAATGAACCTTTTTATATTTTGTTTCGTTAAATATACCGGATGATATCTCAATTTACTTCCGTCAATTCCTCCCTATTCTTAATTAATTTAAACTATTATAGACTATGAACAAAATAGAAATAAAAGACTTGTATCTTGTTTTCGGTCCGGAAAAGCAGAAAGCGTTCCGGATGTTGAAAGAAAGAAAAAGCAAAAATGAAATTTTAAAGGCGACTAATTGTACTGTAGCAGTTAAAAACGCCAATCTGACAATCAAAGAAGGAGAGTTCTTCGTAATCATGGGACTGTCGGGCAGTGGCAAATCAACTTATTGCGCTGCATAAACCGGTTAATCAAACCCACAAAAGGACAAGTACTGATTAATGGAACAGACATTACTGCCGCATCTGATAAGGAATTGCTGGAAATGCGCCGCCGGGAAATAGCTATGGTGTTCCAAAATTTTGGTTTGTTACCTCATCGCAGTGTTTTAAGCAATATTGCATTCGGGCTCGAACTCCAAGGAGTTCCCAAACAGGAACGTGAGAAAAAAGCCATGAAGAGTATGGAAATAGTCGGGCTGAAAGGATATCAGAATCAGATGGTCGGACAACTTTCCGGCGGAATGCAGCAACGTGTGGGATTGGCACGCGCTTTGGCAAATGATCCGGAAATATTACTGATGGATGAAGCCTTTTCCGCTCTGGACCCATTGATCCGCGTACAAATGCAAGATGAAATGCTGGCACTGCAGTCCAAAATGAAAAAGACCATCGTCTTTATCACGCATGATTTGAGCGAAGCAATTAAACTGGGTGACCGCATTGCCATTATGAGAGATGGAGAAGTGGTGCAAGTCGGAACTTCAGAAGAAATTTTAACTGAACCGGCCAATGACTATGTGGCAAGATTTGTAGAAAATGTGGACCGGAGCAAAATCATAACGGCAGGAAGTATTATGATAACCCGTCCCGCCGTAGCCCGTCTGCGTAAAGAAGGTCCCGAGGTTCTGATCAGAAAGATGAAAGAAAGAGATATTACCGTGCTTCCTGTGATAGATGAAAATGACAAGCTGATAGGAGAGATTACATTGGAAAGTGCCGCCATTCTTCGGCGTAAAGGTATAAAATCAATCCGGGAAGCCGTACAAAGTGAAGTACATTCCGTTACGGAGGACACAAAGATTGAGGATCTGCTTCCCTTAATCACGAAAACCAATTCTCCCATTTATGTGGTAAATGAAGAACGCGAAACTGAAAGGTTTGGTTCCTCTATCGTCCATCGTAGTAGAGATGACCGGAAAAGATAAAGAAGAAATTAATGAACTTATTCAAAACGCTATCGAATTATGATAAACATAGGAAAATATATAGAAACAGCCATCAACTGGCTCACAGAAAACTTTGCCCCTCTTTTCGACGCCATCAATGTTGGAATAGGCGGTTCATAGATGGGTTCCAAAACATATTGATGTGGATACCTTTTTATGTAACAATAGCATTGCTGGCCATCCTGGTTGGTATAAATCGGGAAAAGGAGTCAGCATTTTTACCATTTTAGGATTATTGCTGATTTGGGGAATGGGATTTTGGAACGAAACCATGCAGACTTTAGCATTGGTGCTTTCGTCTACCATCATCGCTCTTATCATGGGACTTCCCTTGGGAATATGGAGCGCAAACAGCAAACGATGTGATAAAATTCTGCATCCTATCCTCGACCTGATGCAAACGATGCCTGCTTTCGTCTATCTGATTCCTGCCGTACTCTTTTCGGGCTGGGAACCGTTCCGGGAGCTTTTGCCACCATTATTTTTGCCATGCCTCCCGTAGTGCGTCTGACCAGCCTGGGTATCAAGCAAGTACCGAAGAATGTTGTAGAAGCTTCGCGCTCTTTTGGTGCGACACCTATGCAATTATTATTCAAGTACAATTACCGCTGGCATTGCCACTATCATGACCGGTATAAACCAGACAATCCTGATGTCGCTCTCCATGGTGGTCATTGCCGCTATGATTGCAGCCGGAGGGTTAGGGGAAATCGTACTGAAAGGTATCACGCAGATGAAATAGGTTTAGGTTTCGAAGGCGGTATCGCAGTAGTCATCCTGGCCATCATTCTGGATAGAATAACACAAGGACTTGGAAAACAAAAGAAAGGGAAATAAGCATGAAGAAAATACTATATTTTTTGTCTTTCCTCCTGCTGCTTACCTCTTGCAGCGGGAAAAAAGATGATAAGACAATAAGCATTGGATACATAAACTGGGACGACGGCATCGCCCTGACCTATTTGACGGAAGTGATTCTTGAACAACAAGGTTATCATGTCGTTTTAAAGAATGCCGATCCGGCTCCTATCTATGCAACAATGGCCCGTGGCAAAGTAGATTTGCTGATGGATGCTTGGTTACCGGCTACACAGGCCGATTATATGAAACAATACGGAAAGAATCTGGAAATCTTAGGCAAGATCTATCCGGATGCCCGTATCGGTCTGGTAGTCCCCGATTATGTGGACATTCATTCCATTGAGCAATTAAATGCCAACAAAGAAAAATTCGGAGGCGAGATTATCGGCATTGATGCCGGTGCAGGGATTATGCATGCTACAGATATGACCATAGAAAAATACAATCTGGATTACAAATTGCTGGAGTCTAGCGGACCGGCCATGACCGCAGTACTAAAAAGAGCCGTTGACGAGCATCAATGGATTGTGGTGACGGGATGGACTCCCCATTGGATGTTCACCCGCTTTAAATTAAAATTTCTGGAGGACCCGAAAGGTATTTTTGGTAAAGCGGAAACAATTACGGCCATTGCCCGCAAAGGATTTGGTGAGCAACACCCGTTTGTGGCAAAACTGATAGAAAACATACATCTGAGCACCGAAGAAATCAGCAGCCTGCTGGATGATGTATCACAAAATGAATATAATGAAAAAGAAGGAGCGGAAAAATGGGTAAAAGAACATCAGGAGCTGGTAGATTCCTGGATTCCCCGGAAATAGAAATATCTCACTTACCTTGAGGGCCGCGCCAAGGTAAGTGAGAAAACAAACGAACTTTGTATCAGCTCAACTATGCCATATATTTTAATAAGTTTCTCGAAAACAAAACCTATCTTTGCAACATAATAAAACACATATAAATTATGAATGTTATCAAATCAAGGTTCGTCTATCACTTAATGGCAATAATCACTGTAGCTATCTGGGGAACTACTTTTGTTTCTACTAAGATTCTAATCCAACATGGATTAAGTCCTTCCGACATCTTCTTTTATCGTTTCACTCTGGCCTATCTTTGCATGTGGTGTATTTCTTATAAAAACTATTTGCCAACAGAGTAAAAGATGAATTGTTACTTTTATTGGCCGGATTATGTGGAGGAACTATTTATTTCATTACTGAAAATACGGCTCTCGGTATCACATTAGCCTCCAACGTGTCTCTGATAGTATGCACATCACCTGTTCTGACCACACTGCTTTCTTATTTGTTCAGAAGAAAAGAACCTTTCACCCGCCATCTTGTTTACGGATCGATCATGGCTTTGATAGGAGTGGGGCTGGTTGTTTTCAACGGCAGTTTCATTCTGAAAATTAATCCTTTGGGAGATATTCTTTCACTGACCGCTGCATTGATGTGGGCATTTTATTGCCTTATTCTCAAACAATTGGATAATCATTATTCTATCGTATTCATTACCCGTAAGTATTCTTCTACGGAGTGCTGACCATTCTGCCCATGTTTTTATTCCGTCCGTTAAATTGGGACAATGTCTTGATGATGCAACCCATCGTGTTTGGAAATCTTCTCTTTTTGGGATTTGTCGCCTCCATGCTCTGCTTCATAGCCTGGAATGCTTGTGTCAAGGAATTGGGAGCCGTAAAAAGTACAAATTATATTTATATCGTCCCTTTGGTAACTCTTCTTACTTCAGCGGTCATTATTAATGAAAAGATAACTTGGATAGCCCTTACCGGCTGTTTTCTTATCTTGTGTGGTGTATATTTGGCAGAACGGAAAACAAATCCTACATTTGAGGCAAAATCTTAAAGCCCTTTAATTATGAACGAGATAGACAAAATGCGTAACAGTCAGCTGGCCGATATGGAGAAACCGGAAATACAGCCAGTTTCATACACGCCAAAAAACTAGTGGCCCAATTACGGATGATGAGTACATACGATGATGGTTTCAGGGAAGTGCTGGAAGAATTAGTGCCGGGTATCCCTTCCACTTCTGTCATCTGTCCACCATTTTACTGTGATCATGGACACGGCATCCGCTTAGGAGAGCATGTCTTTGTGAATGCCAACTGTACATTTTTAGATGGTGGATATATCACCATAGGAGCACATACATTGATAGGGCCAATGTACAGATCTATACTCCACATCATCCGGTAGATTACATAACCCGACGCGAACCCAAAGAGTATGCATATCCCGTAACTATCGGAGAAGATTGCTGGATAGGAGGAGGAGCTATTCTTTGTCCCGGAGTAAAAATAGGTCATCGCTGTATTATCGGAGCCGGAAGTGTCGTAACTAAAGACATTCCCGACAATTCCGTTGCTGTAGGTAATCCGGCCAAAGTGATTAGAAAAGTTGATTAAAAAAAGAGAACAGATAATTATGAAGTTTTGGCCCCACATAATTATCTGTTTCTCGTATTCAGCCAATATAAACATTGACGCTCAGAAACAGGCAATCGTCTCCGTTAGAACATTCAAAGTCTATTTTATTCTCTCTGGCCAGCCAACCTATAGCTGCATTCAAATCTCTGTCAGACAATTCTGAAGCTCTTTTTAAATCACAATAACTCCACCGTTTATTGTCATTCAGCAGTTTCCAAACTTTTCCTGCGTTTACTCCAATTTGATGTTTATCCATTTTGATGTTCAATTAAAGAAGTTAATAATAGAATGCTTAGTTTTTTGCGGTAAATATAACCTTTTATTAAAATAAAATAGACTCTCCTACATAAAATTCATGTAAAAGACATGATTATTTAACATTTGTTTCTGTCAAATTTCATGTAAATTCTCTTTTTATGAAGATATTTATTGCCGGATGAGCCATTTTTACAAATATTTCCTCTAACTTTGTAAGTCAATTAATCCTTTGATATGAAAAGAAATAAAATAAACTGGAGAGTTCCCAAAGGTATGGAACTCACAGAGTTAGATAAAAAGGTTCTCTATTATCAAGATAGAGGTCATTTAGTACCTTCACGTGAACTGATCAAGACACCGGAACAGATTGAAGGAATACGCCGTAGCGGTATTGTCAATACCGGAGTGCTAGACCTTGTAGAACGTGAGATCCATGCAGGCATGAGCACATTGGAAATAGACAAGCTGGTTTATGAATATACGAAAGATCACGGTGGCATTCCTGCAACCTTAGGTTATGACGGTTTTCCCAAAAGTTGCTGCACCTCTATCAATGAGGTTGTTTGTCACGGCATTCCCAATGAATTCGATATTCTGGAAGAAGGAGATATCATCAATGTGGATTGTACTACCATTCTTGATGGTTATTATGCCGATGCATCGCGTATGTTTACCATTGGAAAAACCACACCTCAAAAAGAAAAACTGGTACGAGTAGCTAAAGAATGTCTGGAGATAGGCATGGAAGCTGCGAAACCATTTGGTTTTGTAGGGGACATAGGACATGCCATTGAAAAACATGCTAAAAAAAATGGATTCTCAGTAGTGCGTGATCTCTGCGGACACGGAGTAGGCATAGAGTTCCATGAAGAACCGGATGTAGAACATTTCGGGAAAAAAGGAACTGGTATGCTATTGGTGCCGGGAATGGTTTTTACCATTGAACCAATGATCAATATGGGAACATGGGAAGTCTTCATTGATGAGGAAGATGGCTGGACTGTAGTCACCGAAGACGAACAGCCGTCTGCACAGTGGGAACATACTTTCGTTATGACAGATAACGGACTTGAAATTCTGACACATTAATATATATAATAAGGTATAGAAATATGGATACAATTATATTAGGTATAGAATCTTCCTGTGACGACACATCAGCCGCAGTTATCAAGAATGGCGTATTGTTGTCCAACGTAGTGTCCAGCCAGGCTGTTCACGAAGCTTACGGAGGGGTGGTTCCCGAATTGGCGTCACGTGCCATCAACAAAACATTTGTACCGGTTGGTGCACGAAGCCTTAAAAAGGGCAGGAGTTACCAAAGAGCAACTAAGCGCCGTTGCATTCACCCGAGGACCCGGCTTGATGGGATCATTACTGGTCGGAGTATCTTTTGCGAAAGGTTTCGCACGTTCATTGAATATACCAATGATTGATGTTAACCACCTGCAAGCCCATGTGTTAGCCCATTTCATTAAAGAATCGGAAGAAGACAACAACCAACCTAAATTCCCTTTCTTGTGCCTGCTGGTGTCAGGAGGAAACTCACAGATAATATTGGTAAAGGCCTATAATGACATGGAAGTTTTGGGACAAACTATTGACGATGCAGCAGGAGAAGCTATCGACAAATGTTCTAAAGTAATGGGCTTAGGTTATCCCGGAGGTCCTATCATTGATAAACTGGCACGTCAAGGCAATCCAAAAGCGTTCACTTTCAGTAAACCACATATTCCGGACTATAACTATAGTTTCAGCGGATTAAAGACTTCTTTCCTATACTCTTTGCGTGACTGGTTGAAAGAAGATCCCGATTTCATCGAACATCATAAAAACGACTTGGCTGCTTCATTGGAAGCGACCATTGTAGATATTCTGATGGACAAGCTGAGAAAAGCAGCCAAAAATCTCAAGATAAATGAAGTGGCAGTAGCCGGAGGGGTATCAGCCAACAACGGGCTTCGTAACTCATTCCGCGAGCATGCCGGGAAATATGGTTGGGATATCTATATCCCGAAGTTCAGCTTTACTACGGATAATGCCGCAATGATCGCAATTACCGGTTATTACAAGTATCTGGACAATGATTTTTGCACTATAGACAAGCCCGCTTATTCACGGGTAACTATTTAATATTAAAAAACCGTTTTCAACATGTCAGTAGAAGGTAAATTTTTAAGTAAAGAGATTAACGATTTGTTTTGGAGAGAGGGCCTGACACTCGTTACTGCCGAGAGTTGCACGGCAGGAAGTGTGGCGGCCGCTATTACAGCCGTTGCCGGAAGTTCACAATTCTTTAAGGTGGAATTATCGCCTATTCCAACGAAATAAAGGAAGTCTGTTAGGGGTAAACCACGAAACTTTAGAAACTCACGGAGCTGTAAGTGAAGAAACCGTTATCGAATGGTAAAAGGAGCGATGAAATCGATGAATTCTGATTGTGCTGTAGCAACTTCAGGTATCGCAGGACCCACAGGAGGTACTCCCGACAAGCCGGTAGGTACCATTGGATTGCTGCCGGATGTAAAGACAAAGTGATTACACTGAAATTGGAAGGCGACGAAGGAAGAAACAAAAACATTGCAAATGCAACCCAAAATGCACTGCAACTGCTTCGAAAGTTGTTCCAAAACGAAGAAAATGAGCAGTAATTGCAGAATTATTTGCAAAAACTCTTGTTTTATACAAATAAAAGTGCTTATTTTGCACTCCGTTTGAAATAAGTATTGAAAAAAACTATAAAAATAAGATAGCAATGTCGAAGATTTGTCAAATTACCGGAAAGAAAGCCATGATTGGCAACAATGTTTCACACTCTAAGAGAAGAACCAAAAGAACTTTTGATGTGAACTTGTTTACTAAGAAATTCTACTATGTAGAACAAGATTGCTGGATTAGCCTGAACATCTGCGCTAACGGCTTACGTGTGATTAATAAAAAAGGCCTGGATGCAGCGCTGAATGAAGCGGTAACCAAAGGCTATTGTGATTGGAAAAGCATCAAAATTATTGGTTAATTAAAAAGGAGAGATAGACTATGGCAAAGAAGGCTAAAGGTAATAGAGTACAGGTAATCCTTGAATGCACAGAAATGAAGGATAGTGGTATGCCGGGAACTTCTCGTTACATTACAACAAAAAACAGAAAAAATACCACTGAAAGATTGGAGCTTAAGAAGTACAATCCTATTTTGAAAAGAGTAACAGTTCACAAAGAAATTAAATAATTATAACCCATGGCAAAGAAAACAGTCGCAACCCTTCAGACAGGTAAAGAAGGACGTTCTTATACTAAGGTTATCAAGATGGTTAAATCTCCGAAAACAGGAGCTTACATCTTCGATGAGCAAATGGTACCTAACGAAAAAGTTCAAGACTTTTTCAAGAAATAATTCAGTCGGAATGACTGGTGGAAAGTTCCTTTCATATATTATGGAAGGAACTTTTTTTATACCACAATGTTATCATCATAATACATTATGACCAATCATTGTGACACTTTTTTTTGTCCGTGTAAGAGATTAGTTATATCTTTGTAGCATAAACAGATAAATCAGACTCCAATATGGGATTTTTTAATTTCTCAAAAGAAAAGAAGGAAACTTTAGACAAAGGATTGTCCAAAACCAAAGAAAGTGTATTCAGTAAGATTGCCCGTGCCGTAGCGGGTAAATCAAAAGTAGACGATGAAGTATTGGATAATCTGGAAGAAGTGCTTATCACTTCGGATGTAGGCGTTGAAACAACTCTGAATATCATCAAACGCATTGAAGAAAGAGTTGCCAAAGATAAATATGTAAACACTCAGGAACTGAACAAGATTCTCCGTGAAGAGATAGCGGCATTATTGACTGAAAATAACACGGTGGATTCGGATGATTTCACTGTTCCGGAAGGTAAGAAGCCCTATGTCATCATGGTGGTAGGTGTAAACGGTGTGGGTAAAACCACAACCATTGGTAAATTGGCATATCAATTAAGAAGGCGGGCAAAACCGTCTATTTGGGTGCCGCTGATACATTCCGTGCTGCCGCCGTAGAACAATTGGATATTTGGGGAGAAAGAGTAGGAGTGCCTGTTATTAAACAGAAAATGGGATCAGATCCCGCATCTGTAGCTTTTGATACCTTAAGTTCCGCCGTAGCTAATAATGCAGATGTAGTAATCATTGATACCGCAGGCCGACTTCACAATAAAGTAGGTTTGATGAACGAGCTTACTAAAATCAAGAATGTGATGAAGAAAGTTGTTGCGGACGCACCTCACGAAGTATTATTGGTTTTAGACGGTTCTACCGGTCAAAATGCATTTGAACAAGCCAAACAGTTTACTTTGGCGACAGAAGTTACTGCTATGGCAATTACCAAATTGGACGGAACAGCCAAAGGGGGCGTTGTAATTGGCATCTCAGAGCAGTTCAAGATTCCCGTAAATATATTGGATTGGGCGAAGGCATTGAAGACATGCAGGTATTCCGCAAAAAGAATTTGTAGACTCACTATTTGGAGAGACTGAATAATAAATGAAACGTAACACAATAGATATCATCACCTTAGGGTGTTCCAAAAACTTAGTAGACTCAGAAAAGCTGATGCGTCAGCTGGAAGCAAACGGTTATAAAGTAACTCACGATTCCGACAAACCGCAAGGAGAAATCGCAGTTATTAATACATGTGGTTTCATCGGTGATGCCAAAGAGGAATCGATCAATATGATATTGGAATTTTGTCAGGCCAAAGAAGAAGGGAAGCTCAAAAAACTATATGTGATGGGCTGCCTTTCAGAAAGATATCTAAAAGAATTGGCATTGGAAATTCCTCAAGTAGATAAATTCTATGGTAAGTTTAACTGGAATGAGTTGCTGGCAGATTTAGGCAAAGCATACAAGTCGGAATTTGCCATTGAACGGACATTAACCACACCCCATCACTACGCTTATCTGAAAATATCAGAAGGCTGTGACCGTAAATGCTCTTATTGCGCCATTCCTATTATTACAGGACGCCACATTTCACGGCCGATGGAGGAGATTATTGATGAAGTGAAACTACTTGTATCCGAAGGAGTAAAAGAGTTCCAAATTATAGCCCAAGAATTGACTTACTACGGCGTAGATTTATATAAAAGTCAGAAATTACCCGAACTCATCGAAAGAATCGCCAATGTTCCCGGTGTAGAATGGATACGTTTACACTATGCATATCCGGCCCATTTTCCGGAAGAATTATTCCGTGTTATGCGCGAACACGATAATGTATGCAAATATATGGATATTGCCTTGCAACACATTAGTGACAATATGCTGAATAAAATGCGCCGGCATGTAAGTAAAGCGGAAACCTACGAATTAATCGAAAAATTCCGTCGGGAAGTACCCGGTATTCACTTACGTACAACATTAATGGTAGGACATCCCGGTGAGACTGAAGAAGATTTGAAGAATTAAAAGAATTCGTCAAAAAAGTACGATTCGACCGGATGGGAGCCTTCGCTTACTCGGAAGAAGAAGGAACATTCGCCGCTAAAGAATACGAAGATTCCATTTCTCATGAAGTGAAACAACAGCGTTTGGATGAATTAATGGCACTTCAGCAGGAAATAGCCGGCGAACTGAGCCAAACGAAAATAGGTAAAGAATTTAAAGTCATTATAGACGGAAGGAAGGAGATTACTACATAGGCAGAACCCAGTTTGACTCTCCCGAGGTAGATCCTGAGGTCTTGATAAAAGCTGATGAGGAGTACTTAAAAATAGGTGAATTCTATAAAGTGAAAATTACAGCCGCTGATGATTTCGACCTATACGCCAGCATTTTATAGACCTTTGCCCTTATAAGTTTGGATAATGTTTGTTTTTTTACTAATATAGCAACCAAATTAACACTTTAAGCTTTGAATAACAAAGAATTTATATCTGAATTATCACGTAAACTAGGATATACGAATAAAGATACATCACAATTGGTATCCTCAGTCATTGGTGTTATGACCCAGGAATTGCAAGATGGCAACAACATTGCAATCCAGGGATTTGGTACGTTTGAGGTTAAGAAAAAGCTGGAAAGAATTTCTATCAACCCGGCTACTCAACAACGTATGCTGATTCCCCCCAAGTTAGTGCTGACTTACAAACCCAGTGTAACTTTAAAAGAAAAGTTTAAATAAAATAGCCCTTATTTATAATATTATCATGAGCGAGAAAGTAACCATACAAGATATCATCGAACTTTTGGCTGAGAAACACAGCATGACTAAAAAAGATGCTGAAATCTTTGTCAAAGGAATGTTTGAACTGATAGAGGAAGCTTTAGTTACTGAAAAGTATGTAAAGGTTAAAGGACTAGGTACGTTTAAACTTACAGAGGTGGAGAGTCGTGAAAGTGTAAACGTAAATACGGGGGAAAGAATTGAAATACAGGGCCATACAAAAATATCTTTTACTCCGGATTCCAGTATGAAAGATTTAATAAATAAACCATTCGCTCATTTTGAAACGGTTATATTAAATGAAAACACCAAACTGGAAGATACCGAAACAGAAATAGAAGGAGAGGAGGAAGATACCTTTGACGGAAACGCGCCTAAGCCTAAACAAACAATTGCGGCTAAAGAGGTTGAGTTCATAGAAGCGGAAAATACAGAAGATTCTCCAAATGAGAATGCCATTGCCGCTGAAGACACTACTCCGGTTATTGAGGAAACAATTATTGAAGAACCTGTACCTTCTGTTGAAATTACAGAGGAAAAGATACAAATTATAGAACCGGAAAAAGAATCGGAAGATATTGTCACTGAAGCAGAAAAGGATATTGTTGCTGAAACAGCTGTTCCCCAAACGGTTTCCCCTTTAGCAGAAACAATAGAAGGAAACGAGGTAACAGACAAACCTCAAGAAGAAGTTATGACTATCGCCGATGCAGCCATACTGGCTGCTCGTAAAGCTTGTGAAGAAAAAACATCCTTGGAAACAATAGCGTCAGAAGAGGCAACCCCGTCAGAGAAAACAGTAATAACTCCTGTTACTTCTGATTTTGAAAAAGAACAGAAGATAGAGGAAACAACAGAGACACAAGAAATCTCAGAAGAGAAAAAGAACAGAGTTTCCCAGGGAGTTATTCTTGCTATCATTTTGATTGCCTGCATTGCAGGTGGCATATATTGGTATTTGCAATCAGATAAAACTTCGGATTTACAATCGCCGGCTACAATAAAAAACACCCAAGAACAATTGGAAGAGGATATTCCTGCAATTCCGGTTAATGACTCATTGATGCAAGGTAAAGATACCGCAAACATATGGACGAATGTTGCCGGAAAAGAGACCATCAGTCAATCACAACAGACTGTATCTCCTAGTACGGAAAAGAGTTCAGGCGTTGCGACAACCGCAAATGTTGCAAAAGAGACTTTAGCCGACACTGTAGAATATGACATAACAGGGACTAAAACTAATTACACATTACAAGAAGGAGAGAGTCTGGTAAAATTAGCAGTGAAATTCTATGGTACAAAAAAGCTATGGCCCTATATCGTGAAACATAATAAAAACATCATTAAAGATGCCGACAGAGTACCCATAGGGACTACTCTGCGTATTCCTGAACTAACTCCTAAAAAATAAGCCTTCTTGCATTTTGCCTGCTTTCGGCATAAATAAAGCAGCAAAATACAAAGAAGTAAAAAAAAGTGCGTTCAACTGATATTCTCACTCTACAAACCTTATCTTTGTATTTTAAAATTCTTTAGCCCAATAACCTTTAAAAAGTAGAGATGCACTTTACTTTTTTAATAAAAATTAGTTGCCGCTGTTAATTAATTAGCGTAATTTTGGCTGCGTTAAATGAACAAGGCTATTTACAAGCCCGTTATTAGATCAATAAAGAAACAACTAAATAAAAACAAAATTATGGCTGAAGCAATTGACATTCGCGAACTAAACGAACGAATTGAAAGACAAAGTGCGTTCGTAACCAACTTAATGACTGGTATGGACCAGGTTATTGTAGGTCAGAAACATTTGGTAGAATCATTACTTATCGGTTTACTGTCCGATGGTCATATCCTGTTGGAAGGTGTTCCGGGTCTGGCAAAGACTCTGGCGATCAAAACGCTTGCATCTTTGATTGATGCCAAGTACAGCCGAATCCAGTTTACTCCGGACTTGCTGCCCGCCGACGTTATCGGTACCATGATTTATAGTCAGAAAGACGAACAATTCATAGCAAAGAAAGGTCCGATTTTTGCAAATTTCGTATTGGCCGATGAAATTAACCGTGCACCGGCTAAAGTACCAAGAGTGCCTTGCCTGGAAGCCA
>ENA-OQHP01000351-OQHP01000351.1-human-gut-metagenome-genome-assembly--contig:-NODE-351-length-14862-cov-1.799253_pt1 | contig 14862 bp, 20 predicted proteins | sample MGYA00242563_ERZ504717 | MGnify/ENA primary metagenome ERZ504717 (study PRJEB26092, sample SAMD00036212) | human gut metagenome | host: Homo sapiens | study: EMG produced TPA metagenomics assembly of... | reverse complement strand
CCCCATAAACAAGCACTCTGTTCTACAAATACCTACACCATTAATATTTAATAATCCAGCATTTTTTATATCTATTTCAGAAGAAACATTTGCCATAAAGCGAATATTTTTCCGTCATATGTAGCTTTTTATCTACATATTCTTTTAATTTGGAATTTTCAATGTATATCTGTTTCTTTATTTTCCAATACTCGTTTATCTGTTCTTCTGTAGGATTTTGTATAATCTTACCTTTACCACCGTCAATAATCAAAGGCTGTCCATCTATTATTTCATCAAATCCCCTAACATTTATAACCATTGGTATCTCCAATGCCTTTGCAATAATAACAGAATGACTATATTCCCCGCATTTTTCTACAACTATGCCCTCTATTTTCTTATTACCTAGGCTAATAAGCATTGATGGCGTAATTTCTTTTACAACAAGAATAGAATTTTCAGACAAATTAGATAAATCATAGTATTTTCTATCTTGTAATTCACAAATCAAACGAGTAGATATATCCAACATATCTACACTTTTCTGTGCCATACAGCTATCTTCAAAAGATATAAACATTTCTGAGTAAGACTTAAAAACTACCTCTACAGCAGCCTCTGCACATCTTCCATTATCTATTTCCTCATTTAACTTTTGAATTACAGCGGGGTCTTTTAAAAAGAACATATGACCTAGTAAAATGTCATTTTGTTCTTTATTTAGACTAAGATTATTTCCACTTTTAATTTTTAAAAGCAGTTTTTCAATACCCCCAGAAAGTCTACTTTTTTCTTCGTCTGGTGTACCTATATCAACAACTGTATATGTTGTTTGTACATTTTCAATAGTCTTAGCGTATCCTATCCCCACACCGTCTGATATACCATTACCAAGCATTAGTATATTATGCCTCCGATTACTTTTCATCACTAGCAAAGTTATTTTCAATAAGTTTTATTTCTGCATCAAGCATTGCTTGCTCATCAGGACCATCACATTGTATTTCAATAGTGTCCCCTGTACGAATACAAGCACTCATAATATTCATAATGCTCTTACCATTTATTTTTTTGTCCTTAAACAATATGTAAATACTACTTCAAATGTTGTTGCTACATACACAAACTCACTTGCTGGTCGCATATGCATACCCGTAGGGTTTTTTAAAGTAATTTTAGCCGAAACCATATTATCCTCCTATATATTATTCATATTTTATACATCAAATCTCTAAATCTAACTTTTTTAAATCATTTTTATCTGCCAACCCTGTCTTAAAAGCAGAAGCACTAGAAACTGCAACAGAAAAATTAAAAGCCTTTTTGGTATCGCCAGTTTATATATTCATATATAAATCCAGCGACCATACTATCTCCACAGCCTATTGTATTCGCAACTTCCCCTTATAAGGTTCTTTTTCATAAAACAACCCATCAGTCCAAGAAAAACAGCCTTATCGGAGCCTTTTGACAACAATACATTTTTAGCTCCACACTTTTGCATTTTAATCATCGCTTGCTTAATATCGCAATCCGTTTTTAATTCACTATTTGCAAACTGCTCTAGTTCTTTTAAATTAGGTTTACTAAAATGGTTCTAATTTTAAAACTGATTTCAATAAATCTCCAGAGCAATCCACTACAATATTATTGCATAATGCCTTTATTTTTTCTACCAAATATTTGTAAAGATTTATAGAACATTTTTTTGATATATTTCCAGAAATAACAACATAGTCATCGAATTTAATATCTTTTAGCTTAATTATTAAATTGTCTACATCTTTTTCATCTACAAATATTCCGTCGGCATTAATTTCAGTTTCATTATTGGCAGATATTTTTACATTAATCCTTGTATTTTGATTTTCAATAAAAATCATATCATTATTTATATTGTTTTCATTCAGTAAATCAACAAGTTTTTCCCCTGTAAATCCACCTACAAATCCTAATGCAATATTATTTAAGCCAAGATTAGTAAGTACCTGTGATACATTTATGCCCTTACCACCTGCCTTAAAAAATTCAACTGCCGACCTATTTAATTGGCCGACAGTCAAATTATCTAATGAAACAAAATAATCAATAGACGGATTAAATGTTATTGTATATATCATCTTATCCCCTAAAATATTATATTCTGTTTAATAAATTATAATTTTGCTAATTTTTCATCTAAAATTTGATTTACAGTTTGTGGATTAGCTTTACCCTTTAATGCTTTCATTGTTTGTCCAACAAGGAATCCCTTAGCTTTAGCCTTACCACTCTTAAAGTCTTCAATACTCTTTGGATTGTTAGCAATAACTTCATCAATAGTCTTTTCTACTAAAGAATCATCATTAAGCATCATAAGTCCTTTTTCTGTTACATAACTTACAGGCTCAACATTATTCTTGAACATTTCTTCAAATACTTCTTTGGCAACACTTCTATTAATTTTATTGCCTTTAATAAGACCAATTAAATCTGCAATTTTCTTTGGTTCCATTGTTAAGTCTTCAGCTAAAGTTGAAGTTTCACTCATAAGACGCATAAGTTCGCCCATTATAAGATTTGAAACTTCCTTAGGTTCGCCACAAAGTTCAGTAGCATCTTCAAATAAGCGAGAAATTTCTCTAGCAGAAGTAAGAATTGAAGCATCATAATCTGTAAGACCAAATTCTTCAACATATCTTGCTCTTTTAGCCTCTGGAAGTTCTGGCATATTTTCCTTTGCATCATTTATCCATTCTTCGCTTATTTCAATAGGTAACAAGTCTGGTTCTGGGAAGTATCTATAATCCTGAGCATTTTCCTTACTTCTCATAGCATAACTCTCGCCCTTATTGTCATCCCATCTTCTTGTTTCCTGCATAACTTCCTTGCCAGCATCAAGAATATCCATCTGTCTTTCAGCTTCATACTTAATAGCTCTCTGAATAGCTTTAAATGAGTTCATATTCTTCATTTCTGTACGAGTACCAAATTCTTCCTGACCTACTGGTCTAATAGAAAGGTTTACATCGGCTCTCATTGAACCTTCCTGCATTTTACAGTCAGATACACCTAAGAACATAAGAATATCTCTAAGTTTATTTAAGTAAGCGAGAACTTCTTCAGCACTTCTAAAATCTGGTTCAGAAACAATTTCTAAAAGAGGTACGCCACATCTGTTGTAATCAACTAATGTACAATCATCCCATGGGTCATGAACAAGCTTACCAGCATCTTCTTCCATATGGATTTCGTGAATACCAATATTCTTCTTAACACCATCTACATCAATTTCTACCTTACCATTTTGGCAAATTGGGAAATAAAGCTGACTTACCTGATAAGCCTTTGGAAGGTCAGGATAGAAGTAATTTTTTCTATCAAATCTATTTTTTCTTGTAATATCACAATTAAGAGCTAAGCCTGCCTTTACAGCATACTCAACTACTTTCTTATTCATAACAGGTAATACACCTGGCATACCTGAACAAACTGGGCAAACATGAGTATTAGGTTCGCCACCAAATTCAGTAGAACAACCACAGAAAATCTTTGACTTTGTAGCAAGTTCTACATGCACTTCAAGACCCATTACTATTTCGTAATTCATTATGCTCTACCTCCTTTTTTAGTGTGAAAATCTGTTTCTTTTTGGAAAGCATATGCAACCTTAACAAGCTTGTCTTCTGTAAATGTATCGCCAATTAACTGCATACCAACTGGCATACCATTTGCACCAAAACCACAAGGAACTGTAACACCTGGAAGACCTGCAAGGTTTACAGAAACAGTATAAATATCACCTAAATACATTTTAAGAGGGTCAGAACTATTTTCTCCAATTTTATAAGCTACTGTAGGTGCAACCGGAGAAATAATCATATCATACTTTTCAAAAGCATCAGCAAAACTATTCTTTATAAGTCTTCTTACCTGTAAGCCCTTCTTATAGTAAGCATCATAGTAACCAGAACTAAGTACGAAAGAACCAAGCATAATTCTACGCTTTACTTCCATACCAAAGCCTTCACTTCTTGAATTATAGAAAACATCAAGAAGGTTGTCACCATTAGGACTTCTATAACCATACTTGATACCATCATATCTTGAAAGGTTTGAACTAGCTTCTGCACAAGCAACAACATAGTAAGTTGGAATAGCATAGTCTACAACTGGCATTTCAAATTCTTCTAAAGTTGCTCCAAGTTTTTCGAGAGTTTTAGCAGCCTCTAAAACAGGAATTTTAACATCTTCATCAAGACCATCACCAAAATAATTTTTAGGTATACCAATCTTCATTCCTGAAATATCGCCATCAAAACACTTTGAAAAGTCTAATACTTTACCTTTAATAGAAGTAGAGTCCTTTGCGTCATGTCCTGAAATAGTTTCTAAAACTTTAGCACAGTCCTTTATATCTCTACCGATAGGTCCAATCTGGTCAAGAGATGAGGCAAATGCAACAAGACCATAACGAGAAACAGCCCCATATGTTGGCTTAATACCAGACACACCACAGAAGGAACAAGGCTGTCTAATAGAACCACCTGTATCAGAACCAAGAGTATAAACTGCTTCATCTGCTGCAACAGCTGCTGCTGAACCACCTGAAGAACCGCCTGGTACTCTTTCTAAGTCCCAAGGGTTTCTTGTTGGTCCAAAATGAGAAGTTTCAGTAGAACCACCCATAGCAAATTCATCCATATTTAACTTACCAAGAACAACTGCACCTGCATCCTGTAATTTTTCTACAACAGTTGCATTATAAGGTGGAACAAAATTTTCAAGCATTTTAGAACCACAGCTTGTAGTTAAACCTTTTGTACAAATATTGTCCTTAATACCCATAGGTACACCGGCAAGAGGAGAAGTGAGTTCTCCTGATTCAATTTTAGCCTGAACTTCAGCTGCATTCTTCATTGCTGATTCTTCAAAAACATTAGTAAAGGCATTAATATCCCTTTCTTTAGCCTTTATTGTATCAAGCATAGACTTAGTAACTTCTTCAGCACTTGTCTTTTTATCTTTTATCATCTGCCTATTTCAAGAGCTGTCATATTATTAAAATCCACGATTTATCCTCCTTATTCAACAGTCTGAGGAACTTAAAGCAGCCATCTTTCTGTTCAGGTGCATTTGCAAGTAATGCCTCTCTATTTTCTGTATTAACTGCTTCGTCTTCTCTGAAATTATTTGTAAAACTAAATGGATGTGACATTTCTTCTACACCTGTAGTATCAAGTTCATTTAACATATCCACATAATTTAAAATTTACCAAGTTCTTCCTTTGATTTTTCCTTTTCTTCTTCTGTAAGATGAAGTCTTGATAAATCTTCTAAGTATTGAATAAGCTTATCATCAATAACCATAACAAAAAATCCTCCCTGAAATTTTGGATTTAAAATAGTAGCCACGCACACAAAAAAGCCCTAAAGCAAAAAACAGCTTTAGGACGAAATTTCTCCGCGGTACCACCTAAATTGACACTAATGCCCGACTTTGGCACTATAACGCGTGCAAAACGTACTTCACTACCGGGCAAAAAGCCTTTTGCAAAATAGGCTCAGGAGTGTTATTCATAATGCAATATCAGATTAAAGCTTTCAGTCTATGACTTTAATTCCCTGTCAGTATTATCAAAATTACTCTTCTCCATCGTAGCCTTTATGACTTGTATAATATCATAATTTATCTATTATTTCAAGTGATTTTAAATAAAATTTGCCTTACATATAATTTTCCAACATTTTCACTATTTACATATAATAATTAATGTATTTTCTGTTCACTTTATCCATTTTTACATTTGGTACTTTATACAAATTTCATTATTTCCTTTCTTAATCTGGATATTATCTTTTTTTCCAATCGAGATATATAAGACTGGCTTATTCCCATCATATCAGCTACTTCTTTTTGTGTTTTTTCTATGCCATTATTTTTTAAACCAAATCTTAGCTCTATAATATCCCTTTCTCTACGATTTAGCTTACTTATAGCAGTATTTAACAGTTGTCTATCAACTTCATCTTCAATATCCCTATAAATCACATCTACATCTGTTCCAAGAATATCAGAAAGCAAGAGTTCATTTCCCTCCCAATCTACATTAAGAGGTTCATCAATGGAAACTTCTGTTTTTGTTTTAGTTGTTCTTCTAAGATACATTAAAATTTCATTTTCAATACATCTTGAAGCATATGTAGCCAATTTTATATTTTTATCCATTTTAAATGTATTAATAGCTTTTATTAATCCAATAGTCCCTATTGAAATTAAATCTTCTACATTTATGCCTGTATTATCAAATTTCCTAGCAATATAAACTACCAATCTTAAATTATGTTCTATAAGACAATTTTGCATCTTGATTATCTTCCATCATCAATTTCAAATTTTCATTTTCTTCTTCTACACTAAGTGGAGGTGGCAAAGAATCACTTCCCCCAATATAGTATACAGAATCATTTTTAAAAATATTTTCTATAATACTTTTAATATTCACTTTTATTGCCTCCCTAAATGTTTTGGACTAATTAAAGCATTGTACAGTCCATTTTTACACAGGACAGACTTATAAATGCCGACGATAGGTTTCTCCACACTTTTACCATTAACAATCATTTTATCTACTTCAAAGCCAATTAAAATTCCTTTTTCATTCCCTAAACTACTGTACGGAATTATCCTTAATTTATTTACATAACTGTTCTCAGACATTTCATTAATTGTAGAGTATATATTTTCTTTCTCAAATATTTTTCTGAACTGTAGCGGAATCATCTCATTAAAAGCTCTATATTCTACAATTAACACCGGCTTTTTACTTATGGGGTCAATTAAACTATGACCTGTATCCATAAACGCCTTTATTAAAATTGATTTGTTATTATTTAGAATTTCTACATCATAATAGTTTTTTGTTTATATAAATTTTTGCTGAAAAATTTATTATTGCGTTTGATACTAAAATTCCAATTGGGATAACAATTTTTCCATTTTTATTCCCGTATAATATATAAGTACATTTATAATCGTAACGGATAAAAACTAAAAAGTCCTATTATCAAATATAGAATAACCGTTTCCCATATACTTTTAGGTTTAAACAGAAGTATTCCAGCAATAATAATCAACAACTGCGATACAATACTGGATAATACAAAGTTTTTATATACCGCAAGTAAATACAGCATAGACATTCCAATGCTTACAATAGAATACTTACACAAATTAATATGCTTTCTTAAAAATTTACCTACAAAAATAAAAATTGTTATGTTTACAAGGCTATTTCCAGCAATAAATAAATCTCCGTACAGAACAGTTTCCATAGTATCACCTCGATAAATACATACATTCTGTTTACAGATTTGCAATATGTAAAAGTGTTTTAACAATGGTTATTATACATTTGTCACTAAGAAAATTTTGTCATATCCTAATTTATTGCAATAAAAAATACGACAAAAAGCCGTATTTTTTCACATTTCAATTATAAAATTAGTTCAAATAGCCATGGTCTATCATATATTTATCAACTATTTTTACGCCACTATCATTTAAGTGTGCATCATCTCTGAAATTATCATTTTTAAGGATATGTTCACTAGCATTTACTAAATTAAAATCCAAATATTTTAAATTATTTTCATCAGCTATTTTTGGAATACATTATGAATACAATCATAATTTGATATATAATCATAAGAAACAGGAGCTATTGGTGCTGTAGTCATTATAACTTCTATTCCCCTACCCTTACAAGTATCTATTAATTTTTGTAGATACTTTTTCTGAATTTCATTAATGTTCCAATCTTTTCCGTCCAACCCTTTAAACTGGTTAGTTTTATCCATTTCATCTGGAAGCATATTGTAATTACAATAAGTATACCCTTTACTTCTATACTTTTCTACACCCTCCTGTTTTTCAGTAGCTGGTGTATATACACCGTATTTAGACTCAAGACTTTTCTTAAACTTTGAGTTCTATAGGCAAAATAATCTGCCTGATACCTAAATATATCTGTATCATACATTAATTTTTGACTTAAAGGGAAAACCTCTTTTATATATTGCTTTTCCAACTCTGTATTTCTCAACACCTGAAATAAATATCCTGCCTGTGTTAATTCAAATTCATCGTCAAGCATATCCCAGTATACTTCTACAATTACTTTTTTAGGCTTCTGATAATTTAAAACTTCAAGCAATGTGAAATAAGTTGAGTCCATATGCTGTAATGGCATACCCAACTGATAACTGCTTGTACCAAGAACAGAGTCAAAATTTTCAGGGTCAAATGTACAATAAGAATGTGATGAACCCAAGAAAACCATATCTAAACTATTTTTGGCAATTCATAAAACTCATTCCATCGACTCTCATTGTAATTATTTATTTGATTTTCCGTAGATGCTGCTGAATATTTGTTACCTACAACAAATATCATAGGAATTAAAGCAAATAAAAATAAAATTCCTTTTAATACATAAATCAGATTTTTCTTAAAATTGGAAGTAAATAAATTGTCCGCCACCTGCAAACACCCCCATCATTAAAATAAAACAAGCTAATATATAATAATACACAAATCTAAAAATAAAAGGTCCTTTATTTAATAACTTATGAATATCATACTTAAAGCTAATAACTTCAGTAAATATCAAGAACAATATTGCTATACTTAAAATAACTATTTCAAATAATTTTAATCCCATATTATTAAAAGTTACATATAAATACTGTAAATCGCTTACATTTTCCCAACCAGCAAATATATTTTTAATAATATAAACCGCATCTGATATTGTATTGGCTCTAAAGAAAATCCAAGCAAAAGCAACTAAAACAAAACAAATTATAACCCTGAATATATTTAACACAAAGAAATCTCTTTTTATTGGAATAATTTTATTCTTTAAATCGCCTATAACCTGATACAATCCATGTAAGCCACCCCAAAGAACAAAAGTCCAATTAGCTCCATGCCATAAACCACTAGCCAAAAATGTTATAATAATATTTCTATACTTTTTTATCAATGAACATCTACTACCACCTAACGGAATGTAGATATAATCTCTTAGCCAAGATGAAAGCGAAATATGCCACCTTCTCCAAAACTCTTTTATATTCTTTGAAAAATAAGTCTATCAAAATTAATCATCAAATCTATACCCATTAATTTTGCAACACCTCTGGCTATATCTGTATATCCACTAAAATCACAATATATTTGAACAGTAAAAAACAATGTAGCAACAACAAGAGGCAGTCCCTTGTATTCTTGTGGCGAATTGTATATTGCATCTACAAGAACAGATGCTCTATCAGCAATTACAATCTTTTTAAAATAGCCCATTAACATTAATTTAGAGCCTTGAGATATATTGGCTAATTCAAGCTTATGTTTCGTAAATAACTGGCCAAGCAATCTGTCTGCTCTTTCAATAGGTCCAGCAACCAACTGTGGAAAAAACATTATAAATAAAGCTAATTTAAAATAATTTTTTCTGGTTTATATTTACCATAAAACACATCAATAGTATAACTAGCAGCCTGAAATGTATAAAAAGATATACCCATAGGTAAAACAATATCAAAATCTTTTATTGGATATGTCCAGCCCAAATAATTGTAAAGCCACATAAAACTATGGTTAATAAACACCATATACTTAAACACAAAAAGCAATCCAAAATTAATTATTAAACTTATAATCAAGAAAACTTTTTTCTTCTCCGGTTTATCATAAATAAGCCTAGCCAGTAACCAGTTAGACAGAGTCGAGATAACTATTAAAATTATTAATTCCGCTCTCCACCCCATATAAAATATACAGCTGGCAATCAAAAGCATTATCCACTTTAATTTTTGTGGCAAAGTATAATAAAGAACAAGAACTACAGCCAAAAAAATTATAAAAGTGAGAGAATTAAAAAGCATTTCTTCACCTCCCAAATAAAATACTGTAATACTAAAATACGGCTATAGAAAATTTTCTACAGCCGTAAAACAAATGTAAAAATAATTACTTCATAGATTCATATATTGCCTTAGCCATAGAATCTAAAGTATCCATTTGAGATTCTTTAAGACTTGACTTTATTGTAACTGTTTCATCGAGAATAGTCATATTCTTCATACCTTCAACAATTTCTTTCATCTGTTTATTTGCTAAAGGTCCCCATGTACCATTTTCTACTAAAGCAACAGTTCTGTTTGAATATTATGATTTTTCAAATCTTCTAACACATTTTTCATATTTGTGAAAATGCCATTATTATAAGTAATTGACGCAAATACCAAATTTGACGCTCTAAAAGCTTCTGAAACAAGCTGTGAAGAATGTGTATTAGAAACATCATACATCTTTATATTTCTTACACCTAAATCTCCAAGTTTACAAGCTAAAATATTCATTGCATTTTCTGTATTTCCATATACAGAGCCATAGGCAATAACTACTGCTTTATCTTCTGGTGTGTATGTTGCCCATTTCATATATTTATCAACATACCAACCAATATTTTCTCTCCAAATTGGACCATGTAAAGGACAAATCATTTTAATATCCAATGTAGCAGCTTTTTCTAAAAGTGATTTAACCTGTGGACCATATTTACCTACAATATTTGTATAGTATCTTCTTGCATCATCAAGCCATTCTTTTTCAAAATCTACTTGGTCTGCAAAAATATTACCATTCATAGCACCAAATGTACCAAAAGCATCAGCTGAGAAAAGAGTACCTGTTGTAGTATCAAATGACACCATTACTTCTGGCCAATGAACCATAGGAGCTAAAACAAAGGCAAAGTTATGTTTACCTGTAGAGAGAGTTTCGCCCTCTTTAACAACAACAATTTTTTCATCTATATTTTCAAAATCAAAGAACTGCTTAATATAAGTAACTGTTTTTGCGTTTGTAACAATTTTTGCATTTGGATACTTTCTTAATACTCTCTCGAGGGAACTACTATGGTCAGGTTCCATATGATGTACAAATACATAATCCAAATCTCTGCCATCTAATACATGAGCTATATTTTCACAGAAATTGTCTAAGATAGCACCATCAACAGTATCAAATAAAACAGTTTTTTCATCTAATAAAAGATAAGAGTTATAGCTAACTCCTCTAGGTATAGGAAAAGCATTTTCAAACAAAGCTAATCTTCTATCGCTACCGCCTACCCAAAATAAATCATCTTGAATTTTTTTTACACAATACATATTTAAACCTCCTATCGATTCTACTTTCTATATTCTTTTTCGTGATTATATAATTCTTTGTTATCACTTACAATAGCAGTTCCTACGCCATATACAGTAAATAATTCCAAAAGAACACTATGCTTAACAGAACCATCTAATATATGTGCTCTAGGAACTCCATTTTCTACAGCATGAATAGCACAATTAAGCTTTATAGCTATTTCGCTATTTAATCTACCACTATTTACAACATTTTTAGCATCACTTACTGTAAGCATAGAATGTAAACTCTTGTCATTATTTTTCTTTATACCCTCATCCTGTGAAAGGAAAAGTATTTTTTCTGCTTTAAGTGCAATAGCTATTGCACAAGCAACATCATCCGCTTTAAGGTTATAACTTGTAAAGTCACCACTTACACCAATTGAAGCAATAATAGGAATATAATCTTGTGATATTAAATCTTCAATTAAGTCTGTATTTATGCTTTTTATACTACCAAAATAACCTATATCAGCACTTTCGATAATCTTAGGTTCAACCTTAATAGTTTCGCCATCTTTACCACAAATACCAACAGCCTTGCACCTTTTGCAAAAATCTGTACTAAATCTTTATTTATTTTACCCAATACCATTTCAATAATTCCATAGTTTCTTCATCTGTAACTCGGAAATCTTCAACATACTGTATATTCTTGCCTATATTATTAAGCCAACGATTAATTTCGTCACTACCACTATGAACTATAATAGGTTCCATACCTATAAGTTTTAAAAGAATAACATCCTCTACCACACTTTCAAGAGTTTCTTTATCCTTTAAAACACTACTACCAATTTTACAACAATCTTTTTATTATGGAAATCTCTTATATATGGTAAAGCCTCTGTTAAAAGCTTAGCTTTTTCAACACCAACTTCAATTTCACTATTCATTAAAATCGCCTCCTATGGCAACAAGTAGCCTTTTTCAACACTTTCATCTAATATGTCTAAAACAAATTTGCGAAGTGCTGGATGAGCATCTTTAGTTAATTTACTACCTCTTTCAATAACTTGAGCCTTTGTTACATGATTTACAAGCCACTTTTCGCCTCTTGTAATATAGTTTAACATTATAGGCTGAAGTCTGTCAAGGCTGTTTGCAAACTTAGCCTCTGGAGTATCATTTCTTTCGAATTCAAGCCAATAGCCCTTTAATTCCTCACATTGTTCTTTATCAAGAATGGCATATAACTTTTCTGCTGCTTCAGACTCTCTTTGTGCTTTTGTTTCATTTCCCTTAACATCATACAAATATGTATCCCCTGCATATATTTCAACCAAGTCGTGAACAAGCATCATTTTAATGGCTCTTAATAAGTCTGTTCCCTCTGGTGCATATTCTTCAAGAACAACAGCATACATACAAAGATGCCAACTATGTTCAGCATCATTTTCGCGTCTATTATCAACAGATAAAAGGGACTGTCTAAATATATTTTTTAATTTATCAATTTCCATAAGGAAATCCATTTGTTTTTTTAATTTATCCATAGTGCCTCCAAATATAAGTTAAAATTGCAATTAAGCTGTAACCTAATGATTACAGCCTTAAAAAGTCCTATTTATTTAATAAATCTACTGTAGTCTTTACTACATTATCTACTGTAAACCCAAAGTATTCAAAAAGCTTCTTGTATGGTGCAGACTTACCAAAAGTAGTCATATTAATAAGCTTACCGTCAATACCTAAATATCTATACCAAGAAAGGTCAGAAGATGCTTCAACTGCAATTCTCTTAGTAACTGCGTGAGGTAATACAGATTCCTTATATTCATCAGACTGTTCTTCAAAAAGTTCAACACAAGGCATACTTACAACCTGAGCTGCTATACCCTGTTCCTTTAATACATCATAAGCGTCATAAATAAGACCAACTTCACTACCTGTTGCCATAAGAATTACATCAGGAGTTTCCTTAAATGATTCTCTTACAACATAACCACCCTTTAAGCTTTTCTACCATCAATTCCTAAATTCTTAGTATTCTGACGAGAGTAAAGCATAGCTGTTGGAGTATGTTTGCTCTTCATAGCAGTATACCATGCAGCAGCAGTTTCGTTAATATCACAAGGTCTGAATACATTAAAGTTTGGCATACTTCTTAAAGCAGCAACCTGTTCTATAGGCTGGTGTGTTGGGCCATCTTCGCCTACACCAATACTATCATGTGTTAAAATACAAGCTACTGGTAAACCTGTAATTGAAGAAACTCTAAGAACAGGCTTCATATAGTCACTAAATACGAAGAAACTTGCAATATATGGTCTTATACCACCATGTAATGCCATACCATTTGCCATAGCTGTCATTGCTATTTCTCTAATACCAAAGTGGATATTGCTACCTTCTCTATTTTCCTTTGAGAAGAAATCACTATTCTTCATAATCGACTTATTAGATGGAGATAAGTCAGCAGAACCACCAAATAAATTAGGCATTACTTCTGAAAGTTTATTAAGAATCTTTTCTGAACATTGACGAGTAGCCATTTCTTCTGTATTTAACCAGAAACTATCATCATTTTCAATTTCGCCAAGGAAATCATCATTTAACCAAGCCTTATACTCATCAGCAAGTTCTGGATACTTTTCTGCATATTCATCGAACATCTTGTCCCACTTGTCAGCATTATTTGTAAGCTCTTTAACAACTTCTGACATATGAGTTTTAACTTCATCTGGAACAACAAAGCTTTCGTCATACTTCCAGCCAAGAGCAGCTTTTGTAGCCTTAACTTCATCTTCGCCAAGAGGTGCACCATGAGATGCATTGCTACCTGCTTTATTTGGAGAGCCGTAACCGATAGTTGTCTTAATTTCAATAAGTGATGGCTTATCTGTAACAGATTTAGCTTCCTCAATAGCTTTTCCAATAGCATCAATATCATTACCATCTTCAACAAAAACTGTATGCCAGTTCATAGCATCAAATCTCTGTCTTACATTTTCTGTAAATGCAATATCTGTACTACCTTCAATTGTTATGTTGTTAGAATCGTATAATGCAATAAGCTTACCAAGACCTAATGTACCAGCAAGTGATGCAGCCTCATAAGTAATACCTTCCATCATGCAACCGTCGCCACAAAGTGCATAAGTATAGTGGTCAACAACTTTATATTCTTCAGTATTGAACTTAGATGCAAGGTGTGTTTCTGCCATAGCCATACCAACAGCATTAGCAAAACCCTGTCCAAGCGGGCCTGTACTTGCATCAACACCAGGAGTTACACCATGTTCTGGATGACCTGGAGTGATTGATTCAAACTGTCTAAAATTCTTAATATCATCAATAGAAACTTTATAACCAAAAAGGTGTAATAAAGAATAAAGCATCATTGAACCATGACCTGCAGATAACACAAATCTATCTCTGTTTACCCATTCTGGATTAATAGGGTTATGCTTCATATGATGTGCCCATAATTCATATGCCATAGGAGCTGCACCCATAGTAATACCAGGATGACCAGAATTAGCTTTCTGAATAGCTTCCATACTCAACACACGCATACAATTTATAGTTAATAAATCTGATGAGTTCATTTTTTACCTCCGAAAAATATGAAAACAAATCCAAAAAACATATATGGATTGTTCTCTCAATTTAAAATTTCAAATCTTCATTATT
>ENA-OQHP01000350-OQHP01000350.1-human-gut-metagenome-genome-assembly--contig:-NODE-350-length-14867-cov-1.598440_pt1 | contig 14867 bp, 22 predicted proteins | sample MGYA00242563_ERZ504717 | MGnify/ENA primary metagenome ERZ504717 (study PRJEB26092, sample SAMD00036212) | human gut metagenome | host: Homo sapiens | study: EMG produced TPA metagenomics assembly of... | reverse complement strand
TGACTAATTTTAAGCATACTGTAAGAAATAAGACGACCTGTTATGGGTCTGTCTTTTGTGTTGTAATTCGTCTTTGTATTGTAATTCATTTTATGCTGTAAGCGTTTTGCAGTAATTATTTTATAGTGTAAGCGTTGTTATGCACTCTCTACAGTCTCACCGGATTAAGCTCATGCGTATGCGTCTTGTCGCGCCCCTTCTTTCCCTTGGTGTCTGCAGCGCTTATTTTTGTATCTGCAGGCATGTCCGCGTTCCTTTTCCTTGAAAAAGTCCCTTTCTGCGCAGATTTCCGCGTATGGCAGCATCCAGCTTTTTATATCTCTCCTCCTGCGCAATATCCTGTTCGCGCATCAGATAGTTCATTTCCTTTAATATCCGCTCCTGCACCTCAGTGGATATCTGCTGACTCAGCTCCTCATTGTTCAGTGCTATGGCTCTCCCCACGATATTGCTCATCAGCTCGCGAAACTCATCCATACGCTCATCTGCCGTGCGGCTTCGATATGTATGATTGTGTCCCGGAAGTTCATCGTGATATGCCGGATTATACCCTGACATCTCCTGTTTCACCGTCTGATTTGTGATATTCGTGTAATTTACAGGCTGCACGGATTTTTCCATAGCCGCAGGATTCGGTGGATTTAATGGCCCACCTGGTGCATCCGAATGAAGCATATCACGGATTGCGCGAAGCTGATACCCCTTCTCCTTAAGCTCCTTTATCCTCAAAACTGTTTTATATTGTCTCTCGTATAGTATCTGTGACCAAGTTCATTTCTAGGCACATCAAGTCCCAGCTCATCCTCCCAGTAACGCAACACATGAGTCTCCACATCCACGCAGCTGCCGCATCGGAAATCATGTAACGTACTTCTCCAAATTGAAGTCCTCCTGTCTGAAATTATATTTTATTCGCTATACGCTTTTGGCACATCGAAAAGAACCAGCACTGCGAAAAAAGTTATATCGCTGTACTGGTTCAATTATAGCCTTGATAGAACTCTCATTCAATTGGTTTCGGTCGCAACTTCGACATATAACTCTCTGTCTTAAGCTATCCAAACAGCTCCTTGAGAGCCTGTGCATTCTGTGCATCCGCAGATTTCCTGTTCTCCTGCTGTATCTGCGTATAAACCTCCTTGCGGTAAATCGGCACCTCCTTCGGTGCACTTACACCGAGCTTAATCTGGTCGCCTCTGATTTCCAGAATAGTAATCTCGATGTCATTATTAATCACCAGAGATTCACCCTTTTTTCTTGTAAGAGCCAGCATACTATTCACCCGCCCTTTCTTTTTTCCCTTTTATGATGTCATAAATACGGGAAATGCACCTTGTAGTTATCCTCAACTATAAGCTGTGCTGCTTTGTTGCTGTCGGTATTGACAACAATAGGAGCCTTTAAATTGACAGGCAATCTTTGTGATGTCGCTAGGCACATTTACAGTGACGATCACATACATATTCTCCTCATTCAGATCTCCAAGAGGTGCAAGAAGCTCCTCGTTGACCGTCGGCTTGTAGTCCGGCATGATGATATCCGGTGTCATGACAGGAAATGCAATGTCTCCATCATCCATCGATTGAAGCCACATGATAGACTTCTTATCATTCTCCTTCTCCGAATTGTATATCAGAGTGTAGTTTTTCAGCTCCGAAAAGCCTATCATCCCCTTCTCCATTGTGATGATTTTGTCCTGTGGGATGTCAATTTCCCCAAATATTCTCGTTTTTGCCCTCATGGCTTCCTCCTTTTCGCCCGCTCCGCGAGCGTTATATAATCCGGTAGCTGTGTACCGTTTTTAAAATCCTTACAGATAATCAAGCAATGTCTGTGAGTTTGCCTTTGATGCCGCTGTCAGACTGGACTGATATGCATTGTACATAGCGTAAAAATCAATGATTATATCAGAAATATCCCTATCCTCATTGGTCGATTTAAGCTCCTCTATGGTCGTCTGCTGCTCATCAACTCTGTTCTTGATGAGAGTGAGGCGGCTCTTTGTGCTTCCCGAATTGGTGAGTGCCAGATTTACCTTATTCAAATGATCATCAAAGCGTGTGATGTACTGGCTGTAGGTCTTTTGCAAATTGTTGTCGGCATAGTCAGCTCCTGCTCTGCAGCCTCTAAATATGTCTTAAGCTTTGCCTGTGAATCCTTGTCAGAGTACTGCTGTTGCTGCATCATCTTCTTTATCTGTGAGACCTTGTCGTGAGCATTGACAGCATTCTTCACTACATCAATCAACTCATCCACATCGCGCTTGATGCCTGTATCCATGACGTCCTTCGCCTGTGTATTGACAGTGATATCGGTGCTGTTTGCCACTGTGTATTTGATTTCCTGACTTGAAAACTTAAAATCCACTACCTTTGATGGATCGGAGTATATGATATCTCCTGCTGCATTATGGGGTACATTGCCACCTGCATCGAGTGTCACAGCATTTGTAATATCCTTGCAGTTGTAATAATACTCAGGTCTAGCATCACTGCTGTCAAAGCCTGTCTTTACATATGTGACAGACAGCTTCTTTTCATTATTCTTAATTGAAGCAGCTACATTTTTACCAAAAACAAATTCACCGGTTTCCTGTATATATGCCGTATCATCAGCAGAGAGCTTTGATGGGTCAAAATCAGACACACTCTTGTATACAGTATAATCTGTGCCCTGTGTCAGCTCTTTTCCATCGATAGAAAGCTTCACATCGTCTGTCGTATTACCGTAGCCCAGACGGATTCTCTGGAAGCTGTGCTCTGTGACATCTGTGGCACAGTCAGGTGTTGCCGCATTTATACTATTTGGAACAGTCACGCCATTTGTATAATACCGCTTCTCTGACAAATCAGCGGCAGAAAACTCCTGTGTTATCTGATATGTGCTCTTTGTGTCCTTCTGGAATGTGAGCTTTGATGATGTGCGGTAGCCCGTAAATACCGTTCTTCCTGCGTAGTCTGCATTGCCCTCTGTATACACCTGCTCTGACAGCGCTGTAAGCTGCTGTAATATAGTGTTTCTGACATCAGCTGTGAGCGTATCTGTAGAGCCGTTTACACACTGTGTACGGATATCTGTGAGGAGTGATTTCATGTTGCTAAGGGCTGTCTGTGTGACATCCATCCACGAAGAAGCATCCGGGATATTGTTGTCCTTGTACTGGTCAAGATGCGACAGGCTGGTCGACAAGCGAAGCGATCTGATTGCGATAACCGGATCCTCTGATGCCTTGGATATCTTCTTTTGAGTAGTCATCTGGGTATTGTATTTGTCCACCAAAACCTTTGTTGAATTGATATTTGTCTTGGTATTTCCCATTATCATATTGTTTGTGATTCTCATATTATGCCTCCCGCTTCTATGCCACGCCCGTATCGTTTATGAGCTTATCAAGCATCTGGTTCATAACCGATATGATTTTAGATGCCATATTGTATGAATACTGGAACTTCACGAGGTTTAATGCCTCCTCATCCTCATCCACACCTGATACCGATGTTCTTTTGGTTTGCAATAGTCTGCTCCAGATTGCTATAGAGCTTGTTGTAGGTCTCTGCCTTTTCCGTATCCACTGACACATTGGAGATGATTGTCTCAAGGAATGATTCCGCTTTATCGCCTCTGTATACTGTTTTCTCCGACTGCAGCTTCTTTAACTCATCAACTATATCACATGAATCTGTCTTGACATAGTCTGTGGCAGTCGCAAAAGCGATACATCGTTCATAACGTCCTTGTTTACGGAGAAATTGGCCGCTGTCATCCTGTAATACGTGTTGGAGCTGCTGTTTATTGTGGCAGTCTGTCCATCAGGCAGCTTGCTGTAAGCCTCTGATTCCGAGAAATCATATACCTTGGCTGTGTTTGTGATTGCTTCAAAAAATGTAGGTGGTGTATCCCCATTCAGATTCTGTCCTTTGCTCTCTATCTGATTGAACATCTCTGAAAAATTTCTGACAAACTCGTTGAGCTGTGTCATATAGTAAGGGATTCCCCTCGCATTTATTGCAGAGCCCGCATTTAAAAAATATCCCTCTGCTACAGTCTTTTCAGGGTCTGCTATGGCCTTGTCCTTGCTCAGATTAAATGTTACAGACTTGATATTGCCCTGTGCATCCACCTGTGCCTCCCAGCTGTCATAGCTGTAGCTGATATTATTTACAGTGATTTTGCCGTCCTTGTCCGGCAGGTTGAGTGATTTTATATTGTCTATTGATATATTCTCCACTGTGAGCGAATACGAATCAGCTTTGTGACCTTACCCTTGAAATTCTCCAGATTATCACCGTCTCTCACCTCAAAGAGAGCTTTCAGGCTTCCCCCTGCGGTTCCGGCTGTCGCGGAAAACTCCATCTTAGTATCTTCCCAGTATATCTTGTACATATCATCGTTGTCTGTCTGATTGTTTTTCGTCTTTGACGACTCACAGATGAGCTTTCGGTAATCCTTGCCCTCCACAACCTTCTCTCCATTTATATAGAGCGAGAAATTTGTGCCGCCCAGGTTGTCTCCATAGGTGTTTTGCACCTCTGTCTCGTTGTAAGATACATTAACAATCTTGGACAGGCTGTCGATGAGATTTGCCCTCTCATCCCTAAGTGAGCTGGCCTCGACACCGGTTCCTGTCTCTATCTGGTTAATCTCCTTATTTAACAGTGAAATTTTCTCACTGATTGAATTGATTTTGTCTACGTTGTTTCTGATTTCTTCGTTGCAGTCATCCTGCAGCTTTGAGAGATTGTCACTCATCTGGTTGAAATATGTACAAAGACTCTGCGCGCTGCTGATAAACTGATTTCTCACTGTCTTGTCGGACGGCTTACTGCGCAGTGTATCAAGGTCTGAAAACATCTGTGAAAAAACACTCGAAAAGCCCTTAACCGATGAGCCGTTATCCTTAAAGTAGTTCTGAATCTGTTCCATGTAATACAGCTTCTGCTCATAGCGTCCATAGCAGGAATTGTTTTCCCAGTATTTATTGTCGTAGTACAGGTCACGCTGCTGTTTGATTGAGGTGACTGTAACACCTGTGCCGACGCTTCCGTAGCGGGCTGTGACATTTATGGCATCCTTTGCCTGCAGGGTAGCCTCCTGCCTGGTGTATCCGTCGTCTTGACATTGGCTATGTTGTTTGCAGTTGTATTGGTCGCTACCTGAAATGAGCTCAGAGCGCTTGACCCTATATGTAATCCAAAAAATGTTGAAGCCATATCGACTCCTCCTGTTCATACTCTCTTGTCGTATCCTAAAACTATATGAGCTGTACTATGAGCTCAGTCATCTGACTGATTACAGTGATAAAACGGCTTGATGCGTTGTATGCTGACTGATACTTGATCATGTTTGTCAGCTCCTCGTCACTCGACACACCCATTATCTGGTTTCTCTGGTTGTCTATGGCCGCTGCTGTCGATGTCATAGTGTCTGATGACGCCTTATATATGCTGCCGTTTGTTCCGAGATGCGAGATTATCTTGTCATAATATCCCTCAAAATTGCACTTCGACGTATCCTTTGGGTTGATGTATAGATTCTCTGCTGACCACGCCTTTGTAATCTGGTCTGCAAGACCATAATTTGCGGATCCGTCCTGCTTGTATGACGGCATCAGTGTCACCTGCGCTGCAAGCTTTGGATTTACTGAAACATTTCCAAGCTTGTACCATGATGAGTTGTTAGCCTTTGTCTCATCATTGTATACATAAAACTGTTTGCCATCTATTTCCATCTGCGTGTAACGGTCATATCCTTCTCTTGCAAAGAGCTCATGCGGTGGCAGGCTGCCATCAGCTCCTACCGAGCAGTTTGCCGTATCCAAAACCGTGTATGTGGTACCGTCTGCCGCTGTGTATGTGGTATTCGGACAAAATATATCGTTCATGGCCATCATGATGTTTCGCGCCAGATATGATATCTCGGCCTGTGTCTCCATGACCACATTGTCCTCCACCCTACTGTAATTCTCCTCGCTCATGAAATCATAGGTGCCATACTCTGAGCCTCTTGATACAAGGAGTGCCTTCAGGCTTCCTATATCATTATTCAGGCTGGTTGCTATGTTGGTGGTCTGCGTGCAGCCGACTCTTTCAGCCAGCGCTGACGGCAGCGCAACGTCGCTAAACACCGGCATATAGCTCTCCTGTGTAGTAATATGAGGCCAGTACGGTGTATAAAAGCCTGTACCCTTTTCCTCGGTCAGGCCTATATGGTTACACTTGTTATCCTGTATAAACTGCTGTCCCTCGAGCTTGATACGCACGTAGCCGGTGGAATCCTCCTCAGCCTCTATCTTAGCGTAACCTGCGAGCTCATCAATCAGACTGTCCCTGGCATCGCGCGCTGTCATGGCAGTCTCTACACCGCCTGACTCTGTCTTTTGAATCTCAAGGTTGAGCGCATAAATCTTGTCGCCGATTTCGTTGATTCTGTCAACCTGGTCTTTAATTTGTAAGTTGATATTTGACTGGTATTTCTGAAGATCAGAATAAACCGTATTGCATCTGGTCAGAAAAAGCTCGCTCTTTTGGATAATAAGGTTCTGATTCGTCGAATTCGTCGGATCCTTGCCATACTCCTGAAAAGCCTGCCATAGCTCTGATATACTCTCCTTAAACTCAGCACCGTTCATCTCCTGCATGATATCCTCCACATATGATGTGGTGCTGTAAGTGTCGAGTAAAAGCCCTTTCGACCATTCTCCTGCCTATACGATTTATCTAAGAATATATCCCTGACATGTGCCACATCCGATACGGAAACACCCAGTCCGCTCTGCTGGATGTTGGTGCCTGCTGTAGGGTTATTTCTGGTGATATAATGTTTGTCTGAAAATCTTACCTGCTGGCGCACATAGCCTGTCGTATTGACATTGGCCATGTTGTTTGCTGTTGTATTAAGAGCATTCTGCGAGTTTTTAAGTCCGGAACTACCTACGTAAAAACTTCCGAATCCATTTGCCATGTTCCTGTCCTCCCGGTTAATGATTATTGCTTTGCATCAAAACCGCTGCTGCCTAAGATATCGCCTGTGCTATATGCATTTCTGTCATAATTGGCGGTCTCCGGCGCTGTTTCATGCTCTTGAACAGGGTGATGTCAAACTCTGTAAGCTCTATTGCCTGAGCAAGTAATTGTGAGTTTAAATCGTTGATTTCTTTCATCTGCGCAGCTGCTTCAATCAGACTGTCGCGCGCTGCTGTAAGCTTCGCCTGAATATCCGGCTGTGTACCGAGATATCCAATCAGCCTTGTGACTGTCATCTTCTCATCTGATTTGCCCAGTACATTGGCAATATCTGTGAGAAGTGAAACCTGCTTATTGCTCATAATAAGAAGCTCATCGCCTGCCTGCTGATCCAAATCAGTCATTGCTTCAAGCGCAGGGATATCGGCATCTATGATTATCTGACGTTTCTTCTCCCCATTTGCAGCGAGTGTTCTGTATACTTTTTCTTCCTCTGTGAGCACATTTATAAGCTCTTCCACTAAACTAGCCACTATAAAATCCTCTTTTACCTTTGATATATGATATGATTATCATATTATAGAGAGTTGTACCTCTCTAACAGCTTGCTGGCGAAATCATCTCCACTGACCTGATACTGTCCGGAGTCTACCATGTTCTTAAGCAAAGCGACTTTATCTTCCCTGATGTCCGAATGCCTCTGATACTGCTTTTCGCAATCTGGTAATCTCTACCGGCCTGCGAAATTGATACCTGATCAGACATCCTCGACGCGCTTTGTGTCTTTGCTGTCTTTGTTGTTCTTGATACGCCATACAACTGGGCTATCTGATTATATGCATCTATACGCATAACAGGATCTCCTTTCTATTTATATTTCATCCTTGAAATATGTTAATTTTGCTTCCTGACATATTTATCGGATGTTTTTTTTATTTCTTTATAGACCGTTGAAAATTTTTGGTTACCGATCGCATCCTCCTGTGAGAATCGTTGTGATGTGAGTGGATTTAATCCCCTCTGTCACTGTCTGCAAAAGTATGCGGTATGTATCCTCCACAAGCTCACAGTCCGACGGTTCAATCCCAAGCTCTGCTGCTTTTTTAAGAATGAACCTGACCTTGTCATCATCATGCTCCACCGCATAGATGTCATCAAACATACCTGCATAGTATCTGTCTAAAAATCTGCGCTTTGCAGCTGTCTCGATTTTAGTGCCTGATGTGGTAAGCACATACAGCTTCGTGCCTTTTTCCTTTGCCTTCATGGCATACTCCTTTACCTGCATCACAGGACGGCACCACTCATATGTATCCTCACCATGCTTACTGCAGTAGTCTGCCCACTGCACATCTGACATTCCTATCTGAAATTTTCCGTTTACCTTGTAGCACGGACTGCTTAAAGTGCCGTCTACGTCTATGAACATTGCCTGCATAGTGTCTGCTCCTATATAGTTATTTTATGCAGCTATAATAACATAAATCAGTGGAAGTTTCCTTAATCCTACCTGCTCATATCATAATAGCGCGCATATATTCCATCCAATGCCAAAAGCTCCTCGTGTGTGCCTCTTTCAGCAATGCCACAGTCAGCTACCACGAGAATTCGTCCGCATTTCTGATTGTCGAAAGTCTGTGGGCAATTGTGATAGTCGTTCTGTCCTTTGCCAGCTCCTCAAGACTTTCTGGATAAAGCGCTCGCTCTCATTGTCAAGGGCACTGGTTGCCTCATCAAGTATTAGCACAGGCGGATTTTTAAGGAACACCCTCGCAATGGAAATCCTCTGCTTCTGCCTCCTGACAATCGGGTGCCTCTCTCACCGACAAACGTATCGTACTTATCCGGCAGCTCCATGATAAAATCGTGTATATTCGCCTTTTTTGCCGCATCTACAATCTCATCCATCGTCGCATCCGGTTTTCCATAGGCGATATTGTCCTTTATACTTCCGCCAAACAGATAAACATCCTGCGAAACCAGTCCAATCTGCGAGCGAAGGCTCTCAAGCGTGAGCTTTCTCACATCATTTCCATCTATTGTGACCCTGCCCTTCCGTCACGTCATAAAACGAGGCAAAAGGCTTGCCACCGTTGACTTACCGGCACCGGAAGGCCCCACAAGGGCAATGGCTTGACCGGGCTTTGCAGAAAAACTCACATCGTGAAGAATGGTCTCCCCTTTATTGTAGGCAAAGGATACATGACGGAATTCCACATTTCCCTCAACACTGGGCAGCGTGATGGCATCAGGCTTCTGCGGAATCGTATCCGTCAGGTCCATGATGTAAAAGACACGTTCAGCCGCGGCAAGCGCCTTTTGGATGCTTCCCAATACGCGGGCAATCCGCTTGATCGGATTGGAAATATTGATGGCATAGACGAGGAAAGCCACAAGGGACCCCGCCGTAATGTCACCGCCGATGACGGAACGGCCGCCAAACCAAATGATGGCCGTGACCCCAAGGGCCGCAATGAACTCAATGACAGGAGACAGGGTTCCATGAGCTTGGCACTTTCATATTGGCGTAGAAATTGGCCTTGTTCTGCTGATCGAAGCGGGCAATTTCATAGGGTTCACGGACAAAACTCTTCACAACACGCGTAGCAGCCAAGGTTCCTGCAGGATCGACGTAATATCCGCCGTTGCCTGCTGGATACGGTGGCCGCTCTTGCGAATCTTCTTGCCAAAGAAATCCATGAAGAAAAGAACCACTAGGGAAAGTACAGAACGTAAAAAGGGTCAGCTTCCAGTCAAGGTAGACCATGGCGCCGACGCTCCCGATAAGGACACTCGTTTCCGTGATGATTCAATGGAATTGGCCACCATGGCACCTTGGAGGGCTGCCACGTCGTTTGTGACATAGCTCATGATGGTACCCAGCTTATTCGTGTCAAAAAAATGAGTCGACAGAGTCATGAGCTTGCGGTAGACAATTCCTCGTACATCGATGACAATGCTCTCGCCGACATAGTTCATGAGATAGCTCTGGCCATAGTAGAAAATGCCGCGGGCAAAGAAAATGACTACGATTCCAAGGGAAATCAAATTAAGGAGATCACTATCCTTGTTCTGGAAGACCTTATCAATGACATCGCGGACAATCCACGGCACATAAGGTTGGCAGCGGCCGTCATGACCGTACAGAAACCGGCTGCAATGAGGCGTCCAATAGGGACGAATGAATTTGAGGATTCTAAGATATAGGTTCATTTCTTCTCCTTGGCAGTTTCAAGTATAAGGGCAGCCGTCCGCTTGACGCGCCCGGAGCTCCGAGCTTATAAATGGCCTCCCGAAGATCCTGATGGACCTTGGCCCCTTCGGCAGGATCCAAAAAGCGCAGGACATGACGGGCCATATTTTCCGGCGTCATCTTTTCCTGAATGAGTTCGGGCAGGATTTCCCGGCCTGCTAACAGATTGGGCAGGCTGCATATTTCACTTTGACGAGGGCTTTAGCAATGGCCATGCTGATGGGACTTGCCTTGTAACAGATGACGCTGGGAAGATCCATGAGGGCCGCTTCCAGGACGACGGTCCCGCTCGTAGCAAGGGCCGCGTCGCAGGCACCCATAGTGTCATAGGGATGCCCTTCGACAATGCGGACGGGAATCTTGGACGTATCAAGGCTGCTTCGAGCTCCCGACGATCCACATTGGGCGCCTTTTGGAGAATGAAATCCGCATCAGGCTGGTCCTTTTTGATAAGCGGCAATGCTTCAAGCATCACGGGAAGGACGCCTCGAAGTTCACCCTGACGGCTTCCTGGGAGCAACAGGATGAGCGGATGGCCTGGCCTTTTACCGACCGCCTTTTGGGCTTCTAATTGGCTCATCGTAGGTTTACGATATCAACAAGAGGATTGCCCACAAATTCAACAGGCGCGCCGGCTTCCTTATAGACCTCATAAGCAAAAGGATAGATGCAGGCCACACGGCTGCCAGACGGGCTACCATCTTGGCCCGCCCCGCCGCCAGGCCACGCCGAAGGCGGAATGAAGGAAAAAAACGGGAATACCTAACTGCTTTGCGACCTTGGCCACACGCATATTAAAAATCTGGATAATCGACAGTCACAAAAATATCCGGTTTCCGTTCCACCATAACCTGGCGAAAAGCATCCCGGAGCCGAAACAGGTCTGGTAGTTTCCGGAGGACCTCAACAAAGCCCATGACGCTGTTGTCTTTATAATCAAAAATAACCTCTCCGCCAGCAGACCGGAGCGCGTCGCCGCCCATGCCAAACACTTCGGCATCAGGTGCAAGGGAAAGAATTTCCCTCGTCAGGGCCGCGGCATGCAGGTCGCCGGAAGCTTCACCGGCCGAGATGAAGATACGCATCCTATGGAACCCTCCTCACGTAGGATTAAATGACAGTTTGACAGTTTATTATATCATATCGGAGAAAATTTTGCTGTAGCTTTGGATTCCTGGGACAGGATTGAGATAAAAAATAAGCAGGGGAAAGACTGTGCGGCCGGCCCCAAACCGCCCTACGGGAGGGGGCCGAATTGATTCGCCCGAAAACATGTTTCTCGGACTTCCGCTTCGCTCCAAAAGCGTCCTTCGAAACCTGGGCGAATATTCCTCACTCCCGTTCGTGTGGAGACGTTGCCCCCAAAAACGGGGCGCCTCATCCACCACCATCAAGGAGGTCATAAAATGACCCACTTGAGGGTCCCCCGCCTTGGTAAGGCGGAGCGGCATTCGCCGCCTTGAGACATGTACCCTGACGGAAAAACCTCAAAGGGGGTTGTCAGGCTTACATTTCTTATCACGAAGGGAAGGAAGATGATTGCGCACGGCAATCCATTTATCGTGAGGGTGACAGACTAAGCTATTTCGTTCTTATCCCCGTTGACCAAACTAAAGAAAACTATGAGCGTCCAGCCCCATTTCTTCCGCACATCATCCATGCCTAGTCGTTTAGCCATAACTCTTCCTGATGGTCCTCTTAACCGCTTAAATACACAAAAATCCCGCAGCCATCACATAGCTGCGGGAGACTTTTTCCGTTTGTACTGACGAGGGCAAGGCCACGCTAACGGACACGTTCGCCTCGGTCAATGCCTTGATTTCTTCTTTCGAATATCCCATCTCTTTCAGGATTTCCTCTGTATTATCCCCAATTCCGCGAGTCGGTTTGTAAGTGCGGCATGCATATCGCTAAACGCCAACGGCGGGGTTGGCATCATGACCGTTGTATGTCCCTTATCCGGGAACTCCACAGGAACCATATAGCGATTTTCTATCGCCTGCCTATCTTGGCTGACTTCCTGCGATTCCATCATGATTTCACAGGAAATGCTGTGCTCACTTAGATATTCACGCCACTGCTTACTGGTACGCGTCAAGAAAATCCGGTTGCAGCGTTCCGTTATCTCTACAATGGAACCGGTGCGCTGCAAGGTCTCCACATCCTTGTAGCGCGGGTCATCGATGATATCCTCCAGTCCCAGAAGTTTTGCAAATTTTTCTTTGTCTTTTATATATTCATTGCAGTAGATTCCAATCCAGCGGCCATCCTTACAACGATAGGTCTGACTAAAGGGGTCACACGGGCGAAGTGGATCTGGGTTCAGGTGTTTTCTTTCAAATTGGGTCTGGACAACACCGATAGCGTTGCACCAGATTCCATTAGCAAAAAGGGATGTCATGACTTTTGTTCCCTTTCCCGTCTTTTCTTTTGCATATAGAGCCATCAAGATTCCTGAAAGAAAGACAGAAACTTGTTGCCATATCCCCGAAAGCATACGTGGGGACAAAAGGAAATGAATCTTTGGTCTGCCAATCAGCAACAGCGCCGGCACGAAGCCAAAAAGCCGTGATGTCAAACCCTGGGTTTTGGGCAGCCGGGCCTTTGGGACCATAGCCTGAAAAATGGGCATAGATAAGGGCCGGAAACATGTCCTTCAAGGTTTCATAATCCAATCCATTACGTCGGAGCGATTGTTCTCGAATATTTGTGATGAATACATCTGCATGGCTAAGCAGATCCAGAAGGATGGTCTTCCCCTTTTCTTTTTTCAGGTCAAGGGAAAGAAATTTTTATTGCTGTTGTGGATGGTAAAAAGAGGATTCAAATCATCTTCGTAAGGCACAAATTCATGAACGCCCCCCGAACGCATCACGTCTCCCTGCAAGGCCTCCACCTTAATAACTTCAGCCCCATAGGCACAAAGCATGCGTGCACAAGTGGGAGCGGCTACAACAGTTGCAAGTTCTACGACCTTGATTCCTGATAGTGGCAAAGTTTTCGGTTCCATACGCGTAAGCTCCATTCATCCTTAAGATGAGGAGTCCCTCTGCCCGGGCTGGGTATATGGCACTCCTCTACGGGTCATTCCATTTGTTTTTTAGCAGCTTCAACGCCTCGGTCAAAGCATACCCCATTTTTAGGATTATTTTTCCCTTTCTTTGCAAAGAAATGATCGACGGCCCCCCTCATATACGCTACATCAAAATGGTGTGATGCATAGGACAAAGCACCCAGCATAACGATATTGGTTCCTTCGGATTGTCCAATTCATTGGCAATATCACTAGCGGGAACTTTGATGACAGTCACGTCATGACGGAACTTCCGTTCCGGTCGCACAAGACTACTGTTGACCAAAAGGATACCGCCTGGTTTGATCTGACTTTCAAATTTATCAATGGCCGCGTCGTTCAGCGTGTATAAGATGTCAATGTCATGGCAGTAGGGACTGGGGATTTCTTTATCATCCATCTTGATGTTGCAGTTTGCTGTACCGCCACGCATTTCTGAACCATAGGAAGGATACCAGGTCACATGTTTTCCCTCTTCCATGCCGGCATCGGCAAGGATCATACCTGCAACGAGAACGCCCTGACCACCAAATCCAGAGCAAATGATTTCTACCATCAGACTGCACCTCCTTTATCGATGAACTCACCCGTCGGATACGTTGCGCTCTGTTTCGATTTGATGAAGTCCATAGCGGCAACAGGTGTCATATGCCAGTTCGTAGGACAAGGGCTGAGCACTTCGACAAGGCAGAACCCTTCTCCATTCATTTGTTTTTGCAGAGCTTTCTTAATCATCTTTTCCGTCTTCATGATATCAGCCGGCGTATCCAAGGCGCCCCGAGCCATATAAGCGATATCAAGTCCGCCAAGGATTTTTGTGATATCAATAGGGTTCCCATCTTTTTTTACCGTTCTGCCATGAGGAGAAGAAGTTGTCTTCATGTTGACAATGGAAGTCGGCGACATCTGCCCACCTGTCATTCCAAATACACTGTTATTTACCACGAGGCTAGGATGTTTCATTGCGAAGAGCGCAATGAAGGGTGCTTTCAATCCCGATACTATAGGCCGATCCGTCACCAGGATGAGCTACAACAATGGCATCGGGACGAACTCGTTTCAATCCAGCCGCCGCAATGATGGTCGGCCATGAGCACTCATGATGGTATTATATTCAGTGCGAATTGAGCAAATTCACCGCAGGCTACGTCCTCAACGGTAAGCATACGGTCTTCGATCCCCAAGTGCTTCCGCCGCTTCAGCCAAAAGCCGTACGATGATTCCATGTCCACATCCAGGGCACCAGCTCGCCTGCTGCGTCATATCGATTCCATTAGGAATTTGCATTCCATGAAAATCCCTCCTTACAATCTTTCAGCATATCCCGTACTTTGGAAAGAATTTTCTTTCTTCTGGTACATTCGAAAACTCCCCCATAATATTCCACAGGTCGGCTATTTCCGCAGGCAAGGATCACATCGTCCTTCATCTGTCCCAAGATGCTCATTCGATATCAAGGAACGCTTTGACTTGGGGTCCAGTGCTTCAAATGCCTTTTAGGGAAAGGCCACAGCGTGATGGGTCGAATGAGACCAAGGCGAAGACCTTCCTCACGGCCTTGATAACGGCTGCTTTAGCG
>ENA-OQHP01000349-OQHP01000349.1-human-gut-metagenome-genome-assembly--contig:-NODE-349-length-14879-cov-2.514845_pt1 | contig 14879 bp, 21 predicted proteins | sample MGYA00242563_ERZ504717 | MGnify/ENA primary metagenome ERZ504717 (study PRJEB26092, sample SAMD00036212) | human gut metagenome | host: Homo sapiens | study: EMG produced TPA metagenomics assembly of... | reverse complement strand
AGAAAACCAGATTCATCAAGGAAATAATAGGAAACTTCCCGATTCGTCACGAACCGGGAAGCTTAAAACTGAGTTATATACAGATTTTCCCATTCAGGGGGAACATGGCTTTTCAGCCTTGTTTGTTAAGGCAAATGGTTATATATTTTAAGTTTAGTTTTTAGTGTATTACATTAATTTACATAACAAAAAATATGCCATGGGGCACATCGGCATCCAATACTCTAAAAATCAACAAAATAACCATTATTTCATTTTTCACATTATGTAGAAATACCACAATTTCATTCCACAATTTTGTAGAATTAATCCCCGTTTTTAAAATATATCTTTATCTTTGTAGAATTGATTACTCACTAAACAATATAATTACTATGAAAAAAGACATTACGGAATGCTTTCATTGGCACTTACTTCATGCTTGGCTGTTCATGCGGAAAACAAAAATCAAAATACAGACAAGCCCAATGTTATCTTCATCTATGCTGATGATTTAGGATATGGTGACTTGGAGTGTTATGGAGCAAAAAACGTACAAACTCCAAATGTCAACCGTCTGGCATCCGAAGGGATACGATTTATCAACGCACACGCTACCGCCGCTACCAGTACCCCATCCAGATATTCCATGCTGACCGGAGAATATGCATGGCGTAAACCCGGAACAGATGTAGCTGCCGGCAATGCAGGAATGATTATACGTCCCGAGCAATATACTATGGCAGATATGTTTAAAAGCTCCGGCTATGCCACAGGAGCATTTGGCAAATGGCATTTAGGATTAGGTGATAAAACTGCACAACAAGACTGGAATGCTCCTCTCTCTGCTTCTCTAGGTGATTTGGGGTTTGACTATTCCTATATCATGGCAGCCACAGCCGACCGGGTTCCCTGTGTATTTATCGAGAATGGCCAAGTAGCCAATTATGATCCTTCAGCTCCGATAGAAGTAAGCTATATAAAAAATTTCCCCGGTGAACCTACCGGAAAAGACAACCCTGAACTTTTATATAATCTGAAACCGAGTCACGGTCATGATATGTCTATCGTGAACGGTATCAGCCGAATCGGTTATATGAAAGGAGGTGGCAAAGCATTATGGAAAGATGAAAATATAGCCGATTCCATTACCGCACATGCAGTTGATTTTATCAAACAACATAAAGACGAGCCTTTCTTTATGTATTTCGCCACTAATGATGTGCACGTTCCCCGTTTTCCACACAATCGTTTCCGTGGTAAAAACAAGATGGGACTGCGCGGTGATGCTATCGCACAATTTGACTGGAGTGTAGGTCAGTTACTCGAAGCCCTCGATAAAATGGGATTAACCCAGAACACATTAATTATTCTTTCCAGCGACAATGGACCGGTAGTAGACGACGGATATGATGACAAGGCAGAAGAGTTACTGAACGGGCACGAACCTGCCGGCAACCTGAGAGGTGGAAAATACAGTGCATTTGAAGGGGGGACTCGTGTTCCTGTAATTGTACACTGGCCTAAAGCCATCAACAAGCCGGAAGTCAGCGATGTGCTTATTTCGCAAATAGACTGGCTGGCATCACTAGCTTCTCTGGTAGATGCCCGTATTCCGAAAGGAAGTGCTCCCGACAGCTACAACCGATTAGCAAATCTATTAGGACAAGACAAAACAGACCGCCCATGGGTTATTGAACAGGCATCCAATCACACCCTATCCGTGCGTACTAAAGATTGGAAATTTATTGAAGGCAGCGATGGTCCTAAAATGATTCCATGGGGTCCGAAAATTGAAACTGGTTATTTAGGTATTCCCCAGTTATATGATATGAAACAAGCAGGTGAAAAGGTGAATTTAGCGACTGAACATCCCGAAAAAGTATTCGAATTACAACAAATATTGAGAAAAGTACGAGATAAAAGTATTCAGATGAAGTAACATGCTGAATACACACCAACCCAATATTTCCAAAAGGGTGAATCAAGACAAAAGAATCACATAAAGGGTCTTGAATTCACCCTCTTTTTTAATCAAGAAAATTTCAATATGGTCCTCATTTCAAAAGAACCAATCCTTATAGACAAAGATCCTTTTCTTTAAAGTCAAAGTATTTATAACAAAACACCTTGAACACTTTCACAAGAATGGGTTACACACAAAAACTCTCAAAGATACAAGATACGTTTTTCCACTTTACCCATAAAAAGAAATCTCAATTTATTTCTTTATTTTCCCTTCATTCACCAGTTCAGACAGCGCCCTGGCCAATGACGGACGAGTAACTCCCAGCTTCTGCGCCACCTCCTGCTGATTATGAATAACAGAATGTGTTTCTAGATATTTCAACAAACGAGTCTTTAAATTCAACAAAGCAAACTCATTCAATTTCCTGCTTAAAAAGACACTCCTGTCCGAAATATCCTTCAAAAAATTCTGCATCATCAATGGATGCAAACGCATAAATTCTAAAAATCTTTCTTTACCTATTACAAAAACCTCACAAGGTCCTATTGCCTCTACATTAACGGGAAAACGATTTTCAGTGGCAAAAATAAAAGCCGAAGCCAGCAAGTTAGGAGCTCCAATTTCTTCTACCGTCAGTTCTTTCCCTTCATCATTTATCATTCCCGCCCGTACACTTCCCGATGCAAGAATGTACAGCCCTTTACATAAGTCACCTTGCCGGGCAATGATATCACCCGGTTCAAAGTGCTTCAAACTATTCGGAAGTCCGAATAGGAAAGCAACCAATTCTTCCTCTTTCATTCCCCGGAAAGGAGCCATCTGCAATAATCCTGTCAGTTCCATCCTACTTTCTTTTAACTGTTATTTGTATCCGCTGTAACATATGGTACAACTTAAAAGACGAAAACCGTCTACTTTTGCACAAAAGTAATAGAAATCATTAAAATGAAAAAAGATATGGAGAATAACATGTTTTGTTTCCAATGTCAGGAAACGGCCAAAGGTTTCGGTTGCACCTTAAAGGTGTTTGTGGAAAAAATGCAACTACAGCACGTACCATGGATTTATTGCTCTTTGTAGTACGAGGAATTTCTGTTGTGGCGGATCAATTGCGCCAGCATTCCCTCCCCGTTGAAAAAGAAGTGGACAATTTCATTGTAGACGCCTTATTCTGTACCATTACCAATGCCAATTTCGATGACGAAAGCATTACGAAACGCATTGACAAAGGATTAGCAATACGTGATGACCTTAAGCATCAAGCCTCTGCCAAGGACATTCCTCTGCCGGAAGCCGATGAATTAAATTGGAAAGGCAGCCACGATGAATATGATGCAAAAGCCGCAACAGTCGGCGTATTACGTGAACAAAACGAGGATCTACGCTCTTTAAAAGAACTGATTATGTATGGTCTGAAAGGAATGGCTGCTTATCTGGAACATGCCATGAGGTTAGGACATAATGACGAAAGTATTCATCGTTTCATGCAAAACACCATCGCACAAATTACAACAAAATCTTTATCGGCTGATGAACTGACTGTATTAGCACTGAAAACAGGTGAAATAGGCGTTCGAACAATGGCTCTGCTCGACAAGGCAAATACTTCCAGGTATGGCAATCCGGAAATTACCCATGTAAATATAGGAACAGGTACTCGCCCCGGTATTCTGATAAGCGGACATGACCTGCATGATCTGGAAGAATTGTTGGAACAAACCAAAGACAGTGGCGTGGACGTATATACTCACGGTGAAATGCTTCCTGCACATTACTATCCGGCATTTAAAAAATATACACATTTTGCAGGAAACTATGGAAATGCCTGGTGGAAACAACGGGAGGAGTTTACCTCGTTCAATGGTCCTATCCTGTTCACAACCAACTGCATCGTTCCCCCTCTGCCCAATGCCACTTATAAAGAACGCATGTTTACCACTAATTCTACCGGATATCCCGGCTGCAAGCATATTACAGCAGACGAGAAAGGACATAAGGACTATACTGAAATTATAGAAACAGCCAAACAATGTGCCGCACCGACAGAAATAGAACATGGAGAAATCGTTGGTGGTTTTGCCCATAATCAGGTATTACAACTAGCAGACAAGGTCGTAGAAGCGGTAAAGAGCGGAGCTATCCGTAAGTTCATCGTCATGGCAGGTTGTGACGGACGTATGCGCAGTCGTGATTACTACACCACTTTTGCCGAGATGCTCCCCAAAGACACAGTCATTTTGACTGCGGGATGTGCTAAATATCGTTATAACAAACTAGGGTTAGGTGACATTAATGGCATTCCGCGTGTTTTAGATGCAGGACAATGTAACGATAGCTATTCATTGGCAGTCATCGCCCTCAAACTGAAGGAAGTATTCGGGCTACATGACATCAATGAACTGCCCATTATTTACAATATCGCCTGGTATGAACAGAAAGCGGTAATCGTATTGCTGGCATTACTCAGTTTGGGAATAAAAGAGATTCATCTCGGTCCCACCTTACCCGCATTCCTCTCGCCCAACGTGACGAAAGTACTGGTCGAAAACTTTGGAGTAAGCGGTATCGGTACAGTAGAAAGTGATATGAGAAAATGGGGATTAACGAACGAATAAACGGAATAATTATGAAACAGAAAAATTACCATTCATGTACAGTCGGACAAATTGTAGCCGGCAACTTTGATACAACCAAAGTATTCTCCCGTTACCATATTGATTTTTGCTGCCATGGCAATACTCCGTTTGCAGAAGCCTGCCGGAACCGTGGTATTGATCCCGAAGCAGTAGCACATGAATTAAATGAATTACAAGAGAATACGGTTAGTAATGCTCCTGACTTTGCCGGATGGCCCATCGATTTATTAATAGACTATGTATTGAAAATACACCATCGGGGAATCCGTGCCAAAGGTCCGCAAATAGAAGCATTATTAACCAAAGTAACCGAAGCGCATTCAAAGAATCATCCAGAGTTACTGCAAGTCCAGGCACTGTTCCGCGACTCGCTTCTTGATTTGGAAAATCATTTATCAAAAGAAGAGAATGTATTATTTCCTTATGTTTATGAAATGTTCCAAGCCAAAGAGGAAGGCTTGAAAGTAGCTAAATTCCATTGCGGCACCATTCTGTATCCCATCGAAGTGATGGAAGATGAACATAATCACGAAGGAGAACGTTTTGAAAAAATCTCTTCATTAACCAACGGATTCACTGCCCCTGAAGATGCTTGTGCCAGCTTCCGCTTGGTTTTACAACAATTGAAACAATTTGAAGAGGCATTACATGAACATATCCACCTGGAAAACAATATCATTTTTCCCAGAGCATTAGAATTGGAAAAGAAGGAAGCCATCTGATAACTACACCATGACACTTCCATTCACAAAAGTGCCAAAGTGAAATAATGCACAAATCACTTTGGGCATCTTCATGTATTATAACCCACGCTCCACTATATATCTTGTCCCTGTTCTGTCATCAAGTCATATTCATACACCTTATACAAAGCAGGGTATTGCGGGTTTATCTCCTTGGTAACCAAAGGCTCTTTGATCTCTGCCTGCATATAATATTCATTCGGATTCTTACCTTTTGCCTCTTTTAATCCAACCCCACGCAAAGGAACATACGAACGTAAACGCAAATTACCTCCCAAACGGGAATGAATCTTCGCTTTATCCAGCTGCACGCCATTCCAGTTCATATCCACCACAAACCCTCCACGGGCAACCAGTCCTTGCACACTTCCTGTGGCCCAGGCATCCGGAAGAGCCGGAAGCAAATGTACAGCTCCGTCATGGCTCTGCAACAACATTTCAGCCACACCGGCAGTATAGCCAAAGTTGCCGTCAATCTGGAAAGGCGGATGAGCATCAAACAGATTAGGATAAGTCCGTCCTTGCGGATAAGCCTCTTTCACTTCATCTCCAGGCAGCAGCTTCAACATATTATTAATAATCCGGAACGCATGATTACCGTCCAGCAAACGGGCCCACAGATTAACTTTCCAGCCAATGGACCAACCGGTAGCTTCGTCGCCACGCTGTAACAACGTGTTTTTAGCTGCCTGGAAAAGCAAAGGATGGGTGTAAGGAGATATCTGATTACTAGGGAACAATCCATATACATGAGAAATATGGCGATGCTTGTCATTCGGATTATCCAAGTCTTCCAGCCATTCCTGTAGCTGATTGTATTTCCCGATCTGCATCGGGGCCAGACGATTTAACATAGACTGCAAAGAATCTTGATAAGAAGCGGACATTTTTAGAATTCTTGACGCATGCAATGCATTGCTAAGCACATCGAAAATTATCTGATTATCCATCGTACAACCTGCCACAATCGTTGAAGCTTTTTTAGTATCCTCTCCCGAGGTCCATGTTCCGGAGACATGGACGGAGCAGTCACCATCCAACCGTATTCAGGATGTTCAGTCAAATAATCAAGATAAAAATCAGCAGCTCCTTTCAATGCCGGATAGGCTTCGGAAAGAAACAGCTTGTCCCCACTATATAAATAATGCTGCCACAAGTGGGTAGTCAACCAAGCACCTCCCATGGGCCATGTACCATAAAACGCCTTATCCACCGGACCGGTGGCACGCCATATATCTGTATTGTGATGAGCCACCCATCCGTTGCATCCATACATAGCCCGTGCCGTTTCCCTGCCGGTAACTGATAATTCTTTCACCATTCGAACAAGGGCTGGTGCGTTTCACTCAGATTGGTCACTTCAGCCGGCCAGTAATTCATTTCCGTATTAATATTGATGGTATATTTTCCATCCCATGGAGCAGCCAGTTTATTATTCCATATACCTTGCAAATTGGCAGGCTGACCTCCCGGCTGGGAGGAAGAAATAAGCAAATAACGTCCATACTGAAAAAGCAACACCGCCAAAGAAACATCCTTACCCTCATTGAACAGTTCGATGCGTTTGACAGTTTCCAGCTTAGCCCGCTCACTGGTTCCCAAATCCAATCTTACACGGTCAAACTGCTCTTTATAAAGAGCTATATGCTCCTGTAAAACCTGACTATAAGGGCGTCCCAATGCCAGAGACAGATATCCGGACGCTTTTTTACTCTCATTGCCACTTATATCGTGATAATTAATAAAATTCGTACCCGATGAAACATACAGAGTAACACTGTCCGCTCCTTCCACTGTAATGTTTTGGTCATCAATTTTCACCTTACCTCCATCCACATCAGCCTGTGTCTGTGTTTCCATACGAATCAATCCTTTCACTCCCTCATGATCCCTACCCTTTCCGGTCAGAACCAATTTCTTTCCTTTCCTGCTGACTTATGCTCCAATGGCGACACATATCCGACCTTAAAATTCAGTTTTCCCGGCCGGTCTGCTGTCAAACGGACCACTACCACCTTATCAGGAAATGATGCAAAACTTCACGTTGAAAAGTCACGCCATCCACTTTGTAACGGGTAGTAGCCACCGCACGTTCCAAATCCAGATCACGATAATAATCGGTAACCTTTTCATGTCCGGGGGTTTCTATAATCAAACTGCCGATTGTCTGATAGGGCATACCATGCTTTCCGGCATAAAAGTTTTCTTGAATCAAGTTCTGAGCCTCCATGTTTTTTCCGGCGAAAATCAGTTCACGCACTTGGGGCAGACTTTCCAATGCTTCCGGTTTGTCATTCCGGTAGGGACTGCTCCCCACATGGTTTCATCGTTTAGTTGAAGTTCTTCACGGGCCGTTCCGCCATATACCATCGCTCCCATCCGGGAATTGCCGACCGGAAGCGCTTCCACCCACGTTCCGGCAGGTTGCTTATACCACAATTTCAGATCACCAGCCTGAATAGATAACGAAAAAGACAATAAAATGCCTGCTAATAATGAATAAGTTTTCATGGTTAATAGATATTGTATAATGTACAAATATAATTCTATTAACCATACAAACGAAAAGACAGAAGCATTTTATTGTCTAAAAAACAATTATGATAAAGAAAAGACCAAATATTACACCTCCTCCCTATCTGATAACCGGAATCACATAATCGTATTTTCTCAATATTTCCGTTACAGGAGACAGTGGAAGCAAGTCAGGGCGGGGAGATATAAAAGACTTGCTGCCGATAGCCGAGCAATGCCGGGAAATGGGATTCACGGAAGAACTGACAAGACTGCTTGCCTACTTCCAACCCGTAGGGTTCAGGGGAAACTGCATTCACGGGAACACCGGGAAAGTCCGGAACGGCATATTCAACGGCAACAGTAAAGAGGAATCCGCAGAAGAAAGGAAAGTTCCGGTTGTGCATTGACGGAATGCCTATACTTGAATGGTTCAAGATGAATTTAAAGAGCTTAAGGAAAAGCTGGCTGTAGGCCACACTCCAAAAGAGAAAAACAGGCCCCAAAGAGAGTTGAGAATATAATTCTTTGGTAGAAAATAAAAGTGTAATTCTAATTGTTAATGAATTGCACTTTGAGTATTTTTGTAAATACTTTGTTTCACTGATAAATAAACCAAGATGAAAACTATATTTTCATGTTTCTTCTGTCTTTTCTGTCTTTTCACTATCGGGTGTACGCATCAGTCCAGTCAAGAAAACTGTGTAGAAATCGGCAGTGCGGATGCAATCTGTGTAAGCACCGATACTTTAGGGAAAACAGTACGCATGAATATGCTACATGGGCATTATACCACTGAAAGTGAAGAAGTGTTCGCTATTGTCCTCAATCCTCAGAAACTTCCACTAAGTTATGGCAGAAGATGGATTTTAGAAAGATGGGAAAATAATCAATGGGTAAGGCTTTGGACGAAAAAGCCCACAGTTTTTTTTGATGACGAAATTATACCGATTACCCCACCTATATATTATTGTTTCAGTTTTCCTATTAAATACTATAAAACAACTCCCGGCAAATATCGTATTTCCACATCAATGTGGAATGATTTGGAGAAAATCAATCTCAATGCTGAATTTGAAATAGAATAAACATCCCTTTCACTAAACAATTCAATGTTATGAAAACAAAAATATGGGTAGGAGTTCTATTTTACTCTTTTATGGGATGTGCGAATAAGGCACCAAAATCAAATCTTACAAGCAAATTAGACTCTACAGGTGAAGCTGTCTATTTTGTAGAAGATACTGTTGTTGACCAATCTGCAGGCTTGCAAGTCATTGAAGCCTTAAGCAGGGTCTATGGAAATGATCCGAATTCTATAGGAGGTTTCATCGGTAGCCCGCGTTGCCCTTCTTTCTTGGAAGGTATGTTCTTTGACGGTTCCACGTTGGTTTTTCAGGTAAGAGGTGACACAGCGCATGCAAGGCGAATTTTGGAATCTACTGCCGGTAGCAAAGCTTTTCGACTGGAGCAAGTTACTGAAAGTAATTATTCACAGCAACAACTTATGAGCATCGTAGACGAGTTGAACCAGCGGTTTGACACATTGACAGACAAGAAGCTGAAAAATAATATGACCAGTTGGGGTGTAGGATTACGGAATGTTGAAGTCAGGTTTATTCTCAACACTCCCGAAGCCCGACAAGCATTCCGGGAAAAACTCATGGATTCTCCCGCCATTCGTTTTGAAGGACCGGAACAGCCGATAATAAATGAGCGAATTAGTATAACTGATACGCTCGGTATTTCCCTGCATCCGGAATATTCCGTTTACTCCACTGAGGCATCCACAGCTTCCTTTGTTTTGCTAAATCAAGGAAACAAGAACATAATGTGTGGCGAGCATTATTTCATTACTTATGAAGACGAGAATGGCACTTGGCGTGCATTGCCCATCAATGACGCTGCCATAGATATAGGTTATATGGTACTTCCCGGTGGGCATCATTTGTTTACAGCAAATCTTTATCCCGAAGTTCACTCCAATAAACCGGGACGTTACCGTTTTTTCTATGAAGTCATGCTTGATGCTGATACTCCATTGCGTCATGACATATTGATGATGACCGAATTTCGATTGACTGATAATAAGCAAGAAATAAAAAATGCTATTAGAATAGAAATCCCCCAAAACCGGATAATTATGGAGCTGGATTATTCCTACTCAAGCTCCTCCAAAAGAAGATGAAGTTTATCATGTAGTGGATGACATGCCCGAATTTCCCGGTGGTATGGATAAATTGTTACAATTCATCAACGACAATATGCAATATCCAACCAAAGCCCAAACAGAAGGAATACAAGGAAAAGTTATTGTTCAATTCATCATAGACGAAGACGGTTACATAATAGAACCTAACATAGTAAGGAGTGTTGAGTCTTCTTTGGATAATGAGGCACTACGTCTGATAAAAATGCTTCCTAAATGGAAACCCGGCACACTAAAAGGAAAAGCCATAAAGGTGAAATATACAGTCCCAGTAGCTTTTAAACTCAAATAATAGCAACTATGAAACATTTATACTCATATTCCCGTAATATTCGAAAATCACCATTCCCCTCGCAACAATGTGCTTGAATAAAACGAAAAGCCCACCTTTACATTAACAGATGTAAAAGTGGGCACTACTTCTTTAAACTATTGATTTTCAATGTTTAATGCGGTGCGTACGGGACTCGAACCCGTGACCCCATGCGTGACAGGCATGTATTCTAACCAACTGAACTAACGCACCAAATTTCATTTTTCTTATACTGCATCTCTCTCGATTGCGGTTGCAAAGGTACGCAAAATTTCGATATCTGCAAGCATTTTACGAATATTTTCTTGAACTTTTTTTACATCAACTCTGATAATAAGCCATTTAAGATACAAGAAAAATAAAAATAACAAAAAAAAGAGAGCACTTCATGTATTTTTTTAAATATAATATGTATATTAGTCGTGTAAATAAAAGGAAACGCAACTATGGATATGCATGTTTTTCAAGTAGAATCAAATAAAGTACTTCCACAACAGGGAAGCATCCTTATATCCTCCCCTTTCATGAACGACTACCACTTTACAAGAGCAGTCGTGCTTCTTATCGAGCATAATGACGAGGGAAGTATGGGTATTATCATGAATAAAGATTTCCGTTACCACATTCTGCTCAATGACCTCATCCCCGAATTGGAGTTCGCACAGCGGGTCCCAGTGTATAAAGGCGGGCCGGTGAGCCGGGAGACAATATTTTTCCTGCATACGCTAAAAGATCTGGAAGGCGCACTGCCTCTGGGAAACGGGCTTTATCTGAATGGTGATTTCAATGCCGTGCAACAATATATACTGGACGGGAAGCCCATTGAAGGAGTGATCCGTTTCTTTGCCGGTTATGCGGGATGGGATCATGGACAACTTGCCAAAGAAATAAAAGAGAACTCATGGCTCATAGGAAAAGCCGGGAAAGAAACGTTGCTCAACCAGCACTTCCGCGACTTATGGCATACCAGTTTGAACGAAATGGGAGGCAAATACGCCATTTGGGCCCGCTATCCCCAATACCCCTCCCTCAACTGAGATTCAGCTTCTGGACAACCAGCACATCCGTATAGCCACCGCCAAACGTATGCGCCCACTCTTTCAATACCGCACTCTCTTTGTACCCGCACGCCGCAAAGAGTCTGCGGGAAGGAAGGTTTTCCACAGCGATATAGGCAAACAACTGATGAATTCCCAGATAACGGAAACAGTGTTCTTCCAGCAAAGCCAGGGCATTACGCCCTATCCCCTGCCTGCGACAGGATTTATCCACCATAATCCCCACCTCGGCCCGGTTGTGCAAAGGATCAAAAGAACATAGATCCACAATCCCCACCACCTGCCGGTTCCCGTTTTCTATCATCAGGCGCAACTGGCGGTCGGCAAACAAATCATTCTGGGTCTGCTCTATGTACTGCTTCAACTGAAAACGCGAATACGGGCCTGTGGTATTGCTCATCTCCCACACATCCGTAGCGTTCTCAAAGCGGAACATGACTTCCAAGTCTTCCGGCTCCGGTGCACGGAGCCTTATCCCGTTCCCTTGAAAATGCCGGTCACTCATCATAAAGCAGGCTCCTCATTCTCCTCTTTTACCAAATCCAGCTCATCCAGCATCCGCTTGCGGGTAGGGACACAGAACAGGGAAGCGATCAGCGCCATCATGCGCACAATACGCCCGTGTTGTTCAGAGTCAGATAATAAAATGACAAGTTCACCAATACGGGAACCACCAGCATCCCCGTCCTTATCTCACTCCAGCGGCGATAACTTTTCAAGCTTCCGGCAATGAACGCTGCTTCACATTCTTCACCAAGGAAAGGCTGAACAGCCGGAGCGATAAAGGAATCAGCCCACCGCCAATAAATCCCTACCGTCTGCAAGACATAATCCATACGGACATCGCCCGCGTAAGCCCCCTCGGTCATCACCCCTGTTTCATAAAGAGCCACCAGGAGCAAAGGCAACACCCATACCGCCACATATTCTATCTGCAAGTATCGCAGCAATTGTCTTATCTTCTTTTCCATTTCTTTCTGTTTTTCCCAGTTTATGCCGTTCCCGTAAACAAAGTACGATTTATGATGGAACGTCCCAACGTCACTTCATCCGTATATTCCAGCTCATCCCCGATAGAGATACCACGCGCTATCACACTCAGCTTCACGTCCATGCCGTCCAGCTTGCGCGAGATATAGAAATTCGTCGTGTCCCCCTCCATCGTCGAGCTCAAGGCAAGGATCACTTCCTTCACCTCACCGCCTTTCACCCGTTCCACCAGACTTTCTATCTGCAGATCGGAAGGGCCTATGCCATCCATGGGCGAGATGACTCCCCCCAGGACATGGTACAGCCCCCTGTACTGCTGCGTGGCTTCCACCGCCATCACATCACGGATACTCTCCACCACACAGATCGTGGAAGCGTCCCGCGCCGGATTGGAACAGATACGGCAAGTTTCCGTGTCCGATATATTATGGCACACTTTACAATATTTCACTTCATGTTTCAAGGTAATCATCGCATTACCAAACGCCTCTACCACAGCTGTATCCTGTCTGAGCAGATGCAATACCAGCCGCATGGCGGTCTTGCGTCCCACACCCGGCAACTTGGCAAACTCTCCTACCGCTTTTTCCAGCAGCATGGACGGATATTGTTGGTTCATCAGTTATTTTGTATTATAATGGATGCAAACTTACGCAATTTCAACGATTTTGAGTACATTTGCACTCAAAAAAATAACATGAACGGAATTTATATTCTGCTGACCATACTGCTCTATTTCGGAATACTGCTGCTTGTAGCCCGCCTTACCGGCCGTCATTCCGATAATGACGCGTTCTTCCGCGGCAACCGCCGTTCTCCCTGGTATATTGTTTCTTTCGGAATGATCGGAGCCTCCCTTTCGGGAGTTACCTTCGTTTCCGTCCCGGGTATGGTACGCGGCATCGACATGACCTATATGCAGACCTGTTTCGGCTTCTTCATAGCTATCTCATCATCGCCCACGTTCTGCTGCCGCTTTATTACAGGTTGAACCTGACCTCCATCTACACGTATCTGGGAGACCGGATCGGAAGGCACGCTTATAAGACGGGAGCCTCCTTTTTCCTTCTGTCCAAGATCATCGGAGCCGCAGCACGCCTTTATCTGGTATGCCTTATCCTCCAGCATTATGTATTCGACGCCTTTCATATTCCTTTCGCCGCCACGGTGATAGGGATTGTCTTACTGATCTGGCTGTACACCCGCCGCAGCGGCATACGCACGATTGTGTGGACGGACAGCTTGCAGACACTCTGCCTGCTGCTGGCGCTGGGATTAATACTTTATGAGGTTTCCGGCCAACTGAATCTGGATTTTCCGGGACTGGTACATGCCATCCGGGAAAATGAGCACAGCCGTATCTTTGTTTTTGACGACTGGCACAGCAAACAGAATTTCTTCAAGCAATTTTTCAGCGGCATCTTCATCACGATTGTCATGACAGGGCTGGATCAGGATATGATGCAGAAGAACCTGTCGTGCAAGAACCTGCGTGAAGCCCAAAAGAACATGTATTGCTACGGCATCTCATTCGTTCCGGTCAATTTCCTGTTCCTGTCACTCGGAATCCTGCTGTTATTGTTCGCCTCGCAACTGAACATCCCCCTGCCGGCAGCCGGGGATGAGATACTGCCTTGTTTGCGGCGGAAGGCCATCTGGGATTCGCCGTACTGATATTCTTTACCATCGGCATCATTGCAGCCGCCTTTTCCAGCGCCGATTCGGCATTGACCGCCCTCACCACCAGCTTCTGTATAGACATAGCGGGCATAAGCCATTTGTCCGGCAAGGAAGCGGAAAGACGGAGGAAGCTCGTGCACTTCTGCATATCAGTCCTCTTTATCGGATTCATCCTGCTGTTCAAGGCAGTAAACAACAAGAGTGTCATCGACGCTATCTATACCATCGCCTCGTACACTTACGGCCCGTTATTGGGGCTGTTTGCATTCGGGCTGTTCACCCCAATGCGGCCGCGCGACCGTTTTGTTCCTTACATAGCCATCGCCTCGCCGCTATTATGTTATGCCATAGACCGGCTGGTGTTCACCTCCACCGGCTATCAGTTTGGCTATGAAATGTTAATGTTTAACGGCTTCCTGACTTTTATGGGGCTGACTTGTTTAAGTATAAAAACAAAGAATTATGGAAATACTCAGTGCAGAATTTGTAGTAAGTAACACAAAAGTAGAGAAATGCCCGCAGGACAACCTGCCCGAATATGCATTTATCGGCCGTTCAAATGTAGGTAAATCGAGTCTGATAAACATGTTGGCCAACGTCCCAAACTGGCTATGACTTCCTCCACTCCGGGGAAGACTTTGCTGATCAATCACTTTCTGATCAATAAAGAATGGTATCTGGTGGATTTACCGGGATACGGATATGCCTCCCGGGGCAAGAAACAGGTAGAAAAGATACAGCAGATTATCGATAGGATTATATCCTGGAACGCGAGCAAATGACCAATC
>ENA-OQHP01000348-OQHP01000348.1-human-gut-metagenome-genome-assembly--contig:-NODE-348-length-14882-cov-3.003456_pt1 | contig 14882 bp, 19 predicted proteins | sample MGYA00242563_ERZ504717 | MGnify/ENA primary metagenome ERZ504717 (study PRJEB26092, sample SAMD00036212) | human gut metagenome | host: Homo sapiens | study: EMG produced TPA metagenomics assembly of... | reverse complement strand
CTAGCTACGTTCTTTTACACGATAAATCTGAAACAGGCCGCTGACGATTATTTGTAATATCACAATCTGCAAAATGTTCTTCAATATGTTTTTGCATTTCCACGTGCAGACTCTACTTTTATCAATTTTACATTTTCAGGCGCTTTAATATTTGTAATACCTGAAACTAAAACTACTTCAGCACCTCTACTAGCAGCTTCTGTAGCAATAGCATATCCCATTTTTCCACTAGAACGATTACTGATGTAGCGAACAGGGTCAATTGGTTCTCTTGTACCTGCTGCACTTACAATCACTTTTTTACCTTTTAAAGACTGATTATTTTGTTTTTCAACATAATCTTTTATAGTCTCTACTAAAGTAATAGGTTCAGGAAGTCTACCTATACCATTTACACCACAAGCTAAATGACCACTTGCTGGCTCAATAATATGATAATTATATTCACGAAGAGTATTTATATTTTTTGTGTTATTGGGTTTTGATACATATTACTATTCATTGCAGGAGCGACAAAAACAGGTGCTTTAGTCGCCATAATCACAGTAGATAACATATCATCAGCAATACCATTTGCTATTTTACCAATAATATTTGCTGTTGCAGGTGCAATCAAAACTAAATCCGCCAAATTAGCAAGAGCAATATGTTCTACATTCCAATTTGTAACTTTATCCCACATAGAAACATTTACAGGATTTCCACTGATTTCTTGAAATGTAAGTGGTGTGACAAAATTTGTAGCTTCTTTAGTCATTACTACATGTACATTAGCGCCTAATTTTCTTAGTCTACTAGCTACATCTACAACTTTATAAACTGCAATACCACCACAAACTGCTAATAAGATATTTTTGCCTTTTAACATAATAAACCTCTTATATAAAATAAATTAATATTTACCGTCTTAATTAGCAAAAAAGGCAAGTATTAGCTTGCCTTTCATTTTAAATTAAATGCTTTTTTTCACACGTGCAAAAGTAATTTTATCTTCTGCAACTTCTTCTAAAGCATTTGTAACATCTTTATGAGATTGAAGTACGGATTTTACAGGAGAACCTGCCAAAATTTGTCTAGCTCTTTTAGCTGCTAAAACTACTAAAGTATATTTGCTATCAACTTTTGGTAAAAGTTGGTCCATAGAAGGATGTACTATATCCATTATAAATCGCTCCTTTGCAATATTTTAATTTAAACTTTTTCATTTTCAAGTTGAACAAGTTTATCTAAATTATTATACACTGCACAGCGTTCAGCTTCAATAATATGCAAAATTTTATTTACAACATCACTGACAACTTCATTAGTGATGATATAATCATAATTATTTCCGCGTGGAATTTCTTCAATAGCAGCACTAAGGCGACGTTTTATTGCTTCTTCAGTTTCAGTACCACGTCGCGAATGCGTTTTTCAAGTTCTGCAAGAGAAGGAGGTAATAAAAGATAAATGTACCTTCTTTTAAAAACATTTTCTGTACATTTAAAGCACCTTGAGTATCGATTTCAAGTAATACATCTTTACCACTTTCCAATACTTCACGTACTTTATCTGCTGGAGTTCCATAATAATTTCCATAAACTTCAGCCCATTCTAACAAACGATTTTCTGCTATCATTTGCTGAAATTCTTCTTTAGATAAGAACCAATAATCCTTACCATTCACTTCGCCTGGTCTAGGTTTACGTGTTGTTGCTGATATGGAAAATACAATTTCTGGCTGTGCTTTTAATAATTCTTTGCAAACAGTCCCTTTTCCTGTACCAGATGGTCCAGAAATAACGATTAAATTACCCTTATTCTTCATTTACTCTACCCTTTTCTTTTATAATATCCATATTTACTCTATTTGTTATTGTTTCTGGCTGTACAGCCGATAAAATAACAGTCGAATTATCCATGATAATCACTGAACGTGTACGACGTCCATAAGTGGCATCGATTAAATTCTTTAACTCTTTTGCCTCTTGGACTATACGCTTTATTGGTGCTGACTCTGGAGCGACAACTGCGATAATTCTATCTACAGCTATAATTGTACCATAACCAATATTAACTAATCTTGCCTGCATAACTTCTTTACCTATTTTTACCTATTCAATATTTTGGATTTGTTCACGAATTTTTTCTAATTCGCCTTTAATCTCTACTACTAAATTAGCAATTTCAGCATTATTAGCTTTAGAAGCCATTGTATTTGTTTCACGGTTCATTTCTTGGACAATAAAGTCTAATTTACGACCAATATTGCCTTCCATTTCCAAACTAGCCTTAAACTGCTGTAAATGACTTCCCATGCGTACAATTTCTTCTGTAATATCCATTTTATCTGCCATTATCGCACATTCTTGGATTATTCTATTCTCATCAATATTTTGCTCACTCAATAAAGATTTAAGTGTTTCTATCAATTGAGTTCGATAATTTACTAAGCGTTCAGGAGCTATTACTTTTATTTTTTCTGTATGCTTAGCAATGATATCTAAACGGCGAAGTAAATCTTTTTTAGATTTTCACCTTCAATACATTTCATTTTGACAAATTCTTCTGTAGCTTCTTCTACAGCAGCCACTAATAATGGTTTTATCGCTTCTAAATCTAAACTATCATCAGCTAAATTTATCACGCCTTGAAAATTTGCCAAATCTATTAAAGATATATTTTTTAATTTTGCTTTTTTATCTACACTTTTAATAGTTGTATTGATTTCCTGTAAGCTTTTATAATAAGCAATCAATAAATCTTTGTCAATGGCTAACTTTTTATTTTCTTCATTGTTATTTACAAAATTAATGTAAATATCTATTTTCCCACGAAGAGCATATTTATTTAAAGCTTCAACTATACTTGCTTCTAAAGCACGTAGTCCACTTGGCATACGAATGGAAATATCACGATATCTATTGTTTACCGCTTTCATTTCTACGCCGATTTTATACATTCCATTATCAAAAGTTGCTGAGCCAAAGCCCGTCATACTTCTTATCAAAAAAATACCTCCCCAAACCTAATTAAGATTATTACTCAGCCCATGTTGCTGTGAAAACTTTTGTAGCAGGGCCAGTCATATAAATACGATTATTATCAGCCCACTGTATTGTTAAAATACCGCCATCTAATTCAATTTGAGCTGTTCTTTGTGTACGTTTATTTAATACACAAGCTACTAATGTAGCGCAAGAACCAGTACCACAAGCCCAAGTGATACCTGCACCACGTTCCCAAACACGCATACGAACATATTTATCATTTTTTACTTCTACAAATTCTGTATTTGTTTTCTTAGGAAATACTGGATTAGTTTCAAATTTTGGACCAATTTTTTCAAGTTCTACATTATTAATATCATCAACAAAAACGATACAATGAGGATTTCCCATAGATACGCAAGTCATTTTATAAGTTTGACCATCTACGGTGATATCTTCATTTACTACTTGATTATTGCCAAAGCCAGATACTGGAATTTTATCGCCTTCTAAAATAGGTTCACCCATATCTACATGAACAGTGCCATCTTCCATAATTTCAGGAATGATTATACCAGCACCAGTTTCTACAGTAAATTTATTTTTATCTGTAAGATTAGCTTCTTTTACACATTTGGCAAAGCAACGTATACCATTACCACACATTTCAGCTTCACTGCCATCACTATTGATGATTTGCATACGAAAATCTGCTATTTTAGATGGCAAAATAAATATAACACCATCAGCACCTACACCAAAATGACGATCACAAATTTTTTCTGCATTTGCGATTATTTCACTGATATCTTCATTATTGAAAGCATTTACTAATACAAAATCATTTCCACAAGCTTGCCATTTAGAAAAATTAAATTCCATGATAAAATCCTCCTTAAACACATTATTAAAACAATGTATTTATTTTTACAAATTTAAAATCTATTCAGGCTCATTATAGATAATAACTAAATTATTATATTATAACTAATATTAATTCGCTATTAAATATCAACAATCCTGCTCATATTATTATAATTATTCATCTTTTTAAAGAAAATACTAATTAATGACAAAAAACTTAGCAAAAACTGCTCAATTAATAATTTATCAAATAAAAATATCTATGATATAATATTTTAGATATTAATTTCTTAACCTAAGAAATTAACGAAAGGAATGAATTAAACTATGAGCTTAGATGGATTTTCATTAAATCCTTTAATAAATGAACTAAACGACAAATTAGCAGGTGGTAGAATAGATAAAATCTGCCAACCAAACAAGCAAGATATTTATTTATATATTCGCCAACCTGGACAGACATATATTTTATATCTTTCTATAAATCCTCAAAATCCTATGGCAAATATAACTGAATTTCAACCAGATAATCCACCTGAACCACCAGTTTTCTGCATGGTTCTACGTAAGCAATTAGAAGGTGGTCGCATCGCCTCTATTTCTCAATATGGTTTAGACCGCATGATTTTAATAGATATTGATACCTTAGGACCAAAAAGTCTTATCATTACAAAAACTTTAATAGCTGAACTTATGGGAAAATATAGCAATCTTATTTTAATGCAAGACGGAACTATTATTGAAGCCTTTCGCCGTGTAGGTGAAAATAGCAACCGTGTACGTACTGTCTTACCTGGTCAAAATTATGAAGTCCCACCTATTCAAGACAAAATAAATATTTTAACCACCGATACAAATTCATTTATTGAACGCTTAAAAACATATCAAGAAGCGACTTATATCAAGCAATCATCGCTAGTGGCTTGGGCTTCGGACCAATAACAGCAAAAGAAATCATCTTTTTAGCTGGCTTTAGCAACGATTTATTAATAAAAGATATGGACGAAATGGATTTTTCTTCTATAACTAATATCATTGATGAATTAAAACTCATGTATCAAGAAAAAACTTTCACCAACATTAGTCTTAGATAAAAACGTAAAATTAAAGCTGTGGCACCATTTGCTTTGCATATTTTTAACGAAAAAGACTTCACCCTCAAAACATATGCAGATATTAATGCTCTATTAGAAGACTCCAAAAACTATACTAACAGCTATTATAATTTGCCAGAAAAAGATTTCTATCGTAAAACAATCCATAATGAAATTAATCGTTTAACTAAAAAAGAAAAAATTCTTACAGAAGAATTAGCTAAAGCGCAAAAAGCTGAAAAATATAAAATAAAAGCTGATAACTTAATGACTTATCAATACCAATTTAAAGACCATCAAGACAAAGAAATTTCTGTAGCTAATATTTATGATGAAAATTATGCGCCTATAACTATTGCATTGGATACGAAATTAACTCTAATTCAAAATATGCAAGCTTATTATAAAAAATACGATAAGTTAAAACGCTCTACACAAATGTTAGAAATCCAAATAAAACGTTGCCAAAAAGATAGAGAATATGCCCTAACCATAGAAACTGCTATAGATGCTTGTACTACTATAGCCGATATTGAAGATATCAAAGCTGAAATGATTAAAGCTGGGTTTTTACCACCTGAAAATAAGAAAAAAGCTTCTATTGCTCCATCTAAACCATTTAAATTTGCTCTACCTAATGGAATGTTCTTATTCGTTGGCAAAAACAATTATCAAAATGATAAACTCACTTTTAAAACAGCACACAGTGATGATATTTGGTTGCATACAAAAGATATCCCTGGCTCTCATGTCATCATTGATACTAAAGGTGATGAAGTAGATGAGGATACTCTATTTTTAGCTGCCCAAATCGCAGGATATTTCAGCAAAGCTCGTGGTTCTTCTAAAATTCCTGTTGATTATGTAGAATGTAGATATCTAAAAAACCATCAGAGCTAAACCTGGTTTTGTCATCTTTACAAATAATAAAACTTTATATGTAACACCTGATGAAGATAAAATCATGCCAATCATCAATAAAGATTTAAATAAAAAATAAGTAAAAAAAAAGACTACCATATTTATTTTTGGTAGTCTTTTTTCATTAATTAAATTATCGCCATTAAATTTATTTATTGCCTAAAAAACTTTAAAATCATATTTATAATTTTTCTATAAAAACCAATTTCTTCTCAGTCTTCAAGTCTTGGTCCAGCATTTAAAATTTCTTCTGGCATTTCGCCTGCGAAACGTTTAACATTTTCAGCGAACAATCTTACTAATTTTTCAGCTTGATTTTTATATGCTTTTTTATCCATCCAAGTATTTTCTGGATTTAATACTTCACTTGGTACACCTGGGCAGCTATCTGGAATATTTAATTGGAAATATTCATGTTTAGTCCAAGTAACATCATCCAATTTACCATCTAAAGCAGCAGAAATCATAGCTCTAGTGTATTTTAATTCCATACGCTTACCAACGCCATATGGACCGCCAGTCCAACCAGTATTAACAAGATATACGCTAGTATTATATTGATTGATTTTTTCACCTAATAATCTAGCATATTGTAATGGTGGTAATGGGAAGAATGGTTCACCAAAACCAATGGAGAATGTTGCTTGTGGTTCTGTAATACCACGTTCAGTACCAGCAACTTTACTTGTATAACCGGATAAGAAGTGATACATAGCTTGTTCTTTAGTGAGTTTTGCAATAGGAGGTAATACACCAAAAGCATCTGCAGTTAAGAAGATAATTGCATTTGGATGACCTGCCATACTTGGTACGATGGCATTTGTAATATTTTCTATTGGATAAGCTGTACGCGTATTTTGTGTAAATCTAGCATCAAAGAAATCTGGCTCACGAGTATATGGATTGATATAAACATTTTCCAAAACAGTTCCATATTGAATTGCATTATAAATTTCTGGTTCACTTTCAGGTGTAATTTTTATAGTTTTTGCATAGCAACCACCTTCAACATTGAAGATACCATGTTCACTCCAACCATGTTCATCATCACCGATTAAAGAACGATTAGGGTCAGCAGATAAAGTTGTTTTACCTGTACCACTTAAACCAAAGAATAATGCAGAATTTCCATCTTTACCTACATTTGCAGAGCAGTGCATGGATAAAACACCACGTTGAGGAAGAATGAAGTTCATAACAGAGAAAATAGCTTTTTTCATTTCACCTGCATAAGCACCGCCACCGATTAATACCATTTTTTGCTGAAATTAACAATAATAAAAGTTTCAGAATGTGTACCATCTTCAATTGGATTAGCTTTTACACTAGGCATACAAATAAGTGTAATTCAGCAGGTGTAGTGAGTTTAGTTTTTGGTCTAATAAATAATTGTTTTAAGAATAAATGATGCCAAGCATGCTCATTAATGCATTTTATTTGTAATTTGTATGCAGGGTCTGCACCAACTAAAGCATCCGTTACAAATAATTGATGGTCTTTAGCATAATCTTTCATTTTTTCATAAAGACGATTAAATGTATTTTCCGAACATGGTTGATTTGTATTTGACCAATGTATTAAATCATGAATGTCTGGAGTATCAACAATAAATCTATCTTTAGGTGAACGACCTGTATGTTTACCAGTAGTTACACAAATCGCACCTTTATCAGATAAACGTCCTTCATGATTTCTAACCGCTTCTTCAAGTAATTCAGGAATTGTTGCGTCATAAGTTATTCTTCTTGCTACAGATAAGAAATCTTGGCTAGAATAGTTATTCATCATTGTAATCAACCTCTCTTTTATCTATGTTAATTTTTCATAGTATTTATTACTTTGATTTACCATATGAATATATAATTCTATAAAAATTTCCTAATTCCTCCAAATCTTCCGAAATTTTTATATGTTTTTATATAAATTTAACATAATAGATAAAAATTATGGCAAAAAACATTTGTAATAAATAAAATATTGGATATATGCTATTTTTATGCTATAATATCTATGTATTAATTAATAAAATTTATTATACATAAGATATTTTCAATAGGAGGATTATATGGAACTTAAACAACTAGAATACTTTCAAATGACTAGCCGTTTGAAAAATATTACTAGAGCAGCCAAACGGCTTTCTGTTTCTCAACCAAATATTACAGTTGCTATAAAAAAATTAGAAGCAGAACTTGGCATACAACTTTTTGAACGTAGCCAAAAACAATTATCACTCACACCAGAAGGAGCTGTATTTTTAAATCGCATTGAACTTGCTTTGCGTAATATTCAAGATGCCGTTTTAGAAGTTAATGACTATAAACAACTTCAAAAAGGCACTATCAAAATTGGTATTCCTTCTATGATCGGAGCATATCTTTTCCCAAAAATTTTCTCTGGTTTCCAGAAAAAATTCGCTCATTTAGATATTTATCTTTATGAAAAAGGCTCTATGTCTATTCGTGAATCCTTAGAACGTGATGAATTAGATTTTGGTATTGTCATCATCTCCAATGCTTCTCCTAGTTTACAGTTATTGCCAATGTCTACTAACCAAGTAATAGCTTGTGTTCCTGAAGATAGCCCACTTGCTCAAAAAGATTCTTTATCTTGGAGCGATGTAAGTAATATTGATTTAATTATGTTAAAAGAAGGTTCTTTTATCCGTAATTTAATTCAACAAAAACTCAAAGAACACAATATTCAACCAAATATTATCTTAGAATCAAACCAAATCGAAACGATAAAAGGTCTTATCTCCAGTAATGTTGGTATGGCATTCCTCTTAGACTTCGTAGTTCAAGATACACCACATATTAAAACATTACCAATAGAAGACCCTATATTTGTAGATGTTGGACTTGCATGGAAAAAAGATAGATATATCTCCAAAGCTGCTCAATCTTTTATCAATTTCTGTCAAGATACATTAAATAAATAATTTATAAAATTAAAGCCATCAGTTTATTCAAATTTGCTGATGGTTTTTATTTTTATTGATAACAAAAGGATAATCCACTTATTTTAGGATTATCCTTTTTATATTTTTTATAGCTTATTTAATGATATTTTAACGATGAGCCAATAAAGTTTGTTTTAATTTATCTTCAATTTGTACAAGTTCAGCTTCTGCTAATTTACGACGTTCACGTCCATCCTTTTGAATTTTAATAGTTTCTTCAATAGTAGAAATCAAATCTTCATTTACTTTTTTACAGTTTCAATATCTACAATTCCACGTTCTGTTTCACGTGCTGTCTCTATTGTATTTTGTTTCAACATTTCAGCATTGCGTCGCAATAATTCATTTGTAGTATCTGTTACTTCACGTTGCATCTGTAAAACTTTTTGCTGTCTAGATAAACCAAGCGCAATTACAATCTGACTTTTCCATAATGGAATAGTATTATAAATAGCACTTTGCACCTTATCAACTAAAACTTTATCATTATTTTGAATAAGACGTATCTGTGGTGCTGTCTGTATAGCTATTGTTTTACTCAATTTCAAATCATGAACTTTTTCTCAAAACGACTGACAGCATTTTCAAAATCACTGACTACCTGCACTGCCATTTGATTTTGAGAATTTACAGCTTCCATGCGCAATTTAGGAATAGTGTGCTGTTGCAATTCTAAGATTTTTTTTTTCGCCAGCTTTAATATATAACTGCAATTCTTTAAAATACTCTAAATTTCGCTGATACATAGTATCAAACATCACAATATCTTTCATCATGCTCATGCGGGCTTTATCTAATTCGCCTTGTATCTTATCAATCTGTACAGATAATTTATCATATTCTGCCATCATACTTTTAGCACTGCCAACTAATGAGCCTAAAATAGGAATTTTCTTTATAAATCCGCCACTGTTTTTACTATCTACATCAAAACCTTTTACTTTTACTACTAAATTGCTTAACAAATCGCCAACATGCCCACTATCTTTACTTCGAATATTATTCAAAATACTATCTGAAAACTCTGCTATATTTCGTTGCGCATTTATGCCATATTGTACAGAAGTCTGCGAATTCGTCAAATCTATATTTTCTTTTATTTCATCAATACGTTTTCTATCTTCCGGTGAAATCAATTCTGTTTGCTTTGTAACCTGCTCAATCTCTTCTTTTTTTGTCATTACTTGCCAATTTTGAGCATCAGCATTATTGTCCATTGTCTGTGTTTTTGCTTTGATTAAATCATCTAAACTAATATCTGCCATAAGTTTCACCCTCTATTCATATTATCAAAAAATTTGCGATAAAAATCATCTTTATCCATAAATAAATAGCGTATACCTTCTATAAATCCCGCAATAAAAGGTATGCCTGTCCATGAGAATAATAAATAAAAAATTCCCATAAAAGTTTTGCCTAAATAAAATTTATGTGCGCCAAAACCGCCAAATAAAATTCCTAGACCTCCAGCAATTAATTTTTACGCAAAACTTCATCACTATCAAAAATCTTTCTGGTAAATGTTTTAATTGCCAACGCATTTTCTGCATAGGTTTATCGTGCATACAATTTTTACGTCTATAGCTAAAGCCAGATTTTATCTCTTGAGTGCGGTCTTGCTTTTTCACATCAAAACCATCTGCTTTTATTGTATTTTCCATAACCTTTAATTCCGCATCCATATCTAATAACTGGTCATTTATCAATTTTTCAAATTGCTCTGTATAAGCATTACTCAATCCATATAAAGTATTTTTTGTTCTTTCCTTTATATCATTTACACTATCTGTATTTAACTGCGTATTTTCTATTTCTACATACTTTTCAATTAAACCAGCCACAGTATCTTGATAATAATCGATAAATCTTCTAGCTAGAGTAATTTTTCTGGGTGTTTTTGTAGATATTGTAAAATATTCAAAGATACCTTTTGCATATCTTGCACATGCATTTTTAATTCACTATCTCTAATATATTTCAATGAGCCTTTTATATAATTATAATCCTCTAACGCTTTTTGATAATTTTCCTGCAATAATTTACTATTTTCACTATCATCTAAATCTAAACTAATCTGCTTTTTCTTATTTGGTTTAAATGTCAAAAAGACGCCTACACCTAAAGCTACTGCTCCTATCAAATTCACAATATCACTAAAATGTGTTATCATATCAAACCCAATAAAAGCCAAAATAGTCGTTATAACTGCTAAAAACATAATAAAACTAAACATAATTTTTATTCTCCTATATTTATTATACTTATTAAATTCTAATAAACCCTTTTAAAATCCTGCACTACAAAAATAATTATACAAAATTTATACTGATTATGCTTGTATATCATATTAAAATTGTATTAAAATAAAATTAAAATTTTCCCTTGATTTCTATTTTCTGAAACAAAACTATACTTAGGAGGCTTTTATTATGGCAAATATAAATACTGTATTACTAGAAATGATTAATTATTATCAGGGCGACCCTAAACGCATTCAACATTTTCTTAAAGTACATAGCTTTGCAAAATTCATAGCTGAACAAGAAAACTTACCTTCAGATAAATTGTATATTTTAGAAATCGCTGGTTTAATGCATGATATCGGCATAAAAATTGCTGAACAAAAATACAACAGTAGCAATGGCAAATATCAAGAATTAGAAGGCCCTGCACCTGCTAGAGAAATACTTGAAAAACTCCAAGTAGATACTGCTGTAATAGATAGAGTATGTTTCTTGATTGCTCATCATCATACTTACAATAATATTGACGATTTAGATTACCAAATCCTAATAGAAGCAGATTTCTTAGTAAATCTTTATGAAGATAATTGTTCAAAACAAGCTGTAGAAAATGCATTAAATAGAATTTTTAAAACTAAAACAGGCATTAATTTATGTAAAACTATTTATGGTATTTAATCATATTCAACTAATAGAAAGGAATTTTTTATGTCCCAAAACCTTGATATTGAATTAAAACCAGTAATTCCCAAAGAATATCCTACATTTATCAAAAATTTACAAGAGGCTTTTTCTCCTGCAATTATTGAAAAATTTGGCACAAATGAATATCTTCCATCTAAAACGATATATTATCCTCACTTACTGCTAAAAATGCAGAAGTTTTCCACATTATTTATAATAATCAATGTGCCGGCGGTGTTGTTCTCATGATAGATAAAAATACTCATTATAATTCTTTAGATTTATTTTTCATATCACCAAAATATCATGGAGACGGCTTGGGTCTTGCAACATGGAAAACCATTGAGAAAAAATATCCCGATACAATCACATGGAGAACAATTACGCCATATTTTGAACAAAGAAATATACATTTTTATATAAATAAATGCGGATTTCATATAATAGAATTTTTCAATAAATATCACAAAGAAAAAAATATGCCCAATCATATAAATGATAAACCCAATCCATGTATAGATAATTATTTTCTCTTTGAAAAAAAGATGAAATAATCCAAAGAAATGCTACTTGCCAAAGATATTTTATCTCTAATTTTACCAGTTAAATTCTTAAAAAAGCTTTTCATTACCTGAAAAATAAGGCTTTTTATAAAATCTTTAAAATCACCATTATTGCTGGTAAAAAATATCAATATCCTTGTATATCAATGCTTTTAATAGTATAATAAAAATCACAAATACTGATTTTTCTATCATTTAACTTTAACAAGAGTTGTATTTGAATTTGTTTGATTGGCAAAAAACTAAAATACAAAATAGAATTTAACTTTAACAAGAGTTGTATTTGAATATGACTTCTGGATTACATCCAAAAACCTTACGAGATTTAACTTTAACAAGAGTTGTATTTGAATAGTAAGGCTGTCCCGACCACACATTTTTTTATTGATTTAACTTTAACAAGAGTTGTATTTGAATTCTCCTGAAGTAGATTGATAAGCAATAACCAAAGAATTTAACTTTAATAAGAGTTGTATTTGAATGGTGTTAAGCCCATCATAGCCAATGCCGTTTTTTATTTAACTTTAACAAGAGTTGTATTTGAATTCGCGAAACCACTCATTATAAATAAGGTTATAAGCTATTTAACTTAACAAGAGTTGTATTTGAATCCGGTTAAAGATACGATTTTACTATCTTTACTGATATTTAACTTTAACAAGAGTTGTATTTGAATGTACATAATGCCTCATGTCTATTTTGTATTGTTACAATTTAACTTTAACAAGAGTTGTATTTGAATTTAAGTGGTGCATATGTTGCACTTATCGTAAGTGGAATTTAACTTTAACAAGAGTTGTATTTGAATAAAACTGGATTTAGATAGCTTATCTGACGCTATTGATTTAACTTTAACAAGAGTTGTATTTGAATTGAGAGCCGTTTAGACGGCTTTTTTATTTGAGTAAATTTAACTTTAACAAGAGTTGTATTTGAATCCATCTAGGGTAAATAGTTGGCCATGTGTCGGTCTTATTTAACTTTAACAAGAGTTGTATTTGAATACTTCGATATCTGTTCCGTAAGAAAAGCTATTGTAATTTAACTTTAACAAGAGTTGTATTTGAATTTTTTTTCTGTAATTATATGTTGGTTTAAGCTGTTATTTAACTTTAACAAGAGTTGTATTTGAATTATGTTAGAAGTAGGAAGATTGCAAGAAATTTTTATTTAACTTTAACAATTGTATATTTTTAAAATAACTTTTCCACTATTTGATAAATATGTAGATAACTATAAAAATAAAAACTCATGGATTAAAATACCCATGAGTTTTATTTTACTTTATTCTTTATTAGCTATACCCAATTTACCAAAAACATAAAACGATAAGCTGAGAATCATGCCACAGACAACAGCAAGACCCATACCTTTTAATTGTACAGGACCGATATTTACAGCAGCTCCACTAAGACCACTTATCATAGTTACGGCAGTAAGTATCATATTTTTCGTACTAGTATAATCGACTTTTTTCTCTATAAGCATACGTATACCAGAACAAGCGATAACACCAAATAATAATACAGAAATACCGCCCATTACTGGTACTGGAATAGCATGAATAATCGCAGCAATCTTACCAATAAAAGAGAAAAGAATAGCAAAAACAGCAGCTCCACCGATTACCCACACACTATAAACACGAGTAATAGCCATAACGCCCATATTTTCACCATAAGTAGTATTAGGAGTTGAACCTACAAAACCAGATAAAACATTAGAAACACCATCAGCAAATAAAGAACGATTAAGTCCTGGATTTTTAATTAAATCTCTATCTACAATACTACTTGTAACAACAACATGTCCAATATGTTCAGCAAAAACTACAAACAATGCAGGCATGATAATCATGATAGCGTGAATATTAAAAGTTGGTTCATAGAAAGTTGGTACTTGTACCCAACTAGCAGCTTCTACACCAGACCAATCTACAATACCTAAACAAAAGGCCATGATATATCCTGCAATTACACCAATTAATACAGGAATTACACTTAAAAATCCTCTACCAATTACAGAAGCCAAAATTGCCACAGCTAATGTAAATACAGAAGTAATCATTGCAAGCTCATTTGGAATGCCTTGAGATTGCATTGTATCACTGATAAAACCAGACATATCCAAAGCAAGCGGTGCAAGTTCAAGACCAATTACTGCCACTACTGCACCCATCGCAGCTGGTGGTAAAATAATATCAATCCAAGCTGTACCTAATTTACCCACAACAAAAGATAAAATAATAAAAGATAAACCAAATGCTATAAATCCACCTTGAGCATCTCCATAACTAAGTCCACTAGTAGCAAGTACTGCTAAAACTGGAGAAATAAATGCAAAACTAGAACCTAAATAAGCCGGTAATTTCCCTTTACAAATGATTAAATACAAAATTGTACCTATACCATTCATAAATAAAGCTGTTGCTGGATTTACATGAAGTAAAAAAGGAACTAATACTGTAGAACCAAACATAGCAAACAAATGTTGTAAACTAAGTGGAATTCCTTGCAACAAAGGCACTTTTTCTTCTACGTCATAAAACTTTTTCATTTTGTCCTCGCTTTCATAAATAAATA
>ENA-OQHP01000347-OQHP01000347.1-human-gut-metagenome-genome-assembly--contig:-NODE-347-length-14988-cov-2.320571_pt1 | contig 14988 bp, 20 predicted proteins | sample MGYA00242563_ERZ504717 | MGnify/ENA primary metagenome ERZ504717 (study PRJEB26092, sample SAMD00036212) | human gut metagenome | host: Homo sapiens | study: EMG produced TPA metagenomics assembly of... | reverse complement strand
CGACGAGGAGCTCCTGGGCACCCCGATCGACGACAAGAAGGCTCCCGCCAACGGTGTCATCAACGAGGACATGGCTTCTCTCGATGAGCTGCTCAACCAGCTCGTGGACACCGACGACGCCGAAGAGGCCAAGGACAACGACGAGGAGTAATTTCCTAGTGCGTTAACCGTCCTTTCAAAGACCCGCTTCCCAACAGGGGAGCGGGTCTTTTGATGAGGAACGTTGCCCCGACGAGCACGTCGGATTCCCGGAACGGAGGGGATTCCTTTATGCCAAAAAGGGACAGGTTTATTTTGGTCGGTTTTTCATGCTTGAATTTGAAACATTTCGCCCGACAAGAGCGTATCTAAGGTGAGGGCCTCACCAAGAATTATTAACGTCACCGGGAGGTGATTATGGAAGAACAAGCATTTAGACAGGCGGTTGAAGATCACCGGGATGTCGTGTTTCGAATCGCGTTGACGTACCTGCGTGATCGCGCCGACGCCGACGATGTTGCTCAAGACGTCTTTCTTAAGTTGCTTAAAAGCGATGGAACTTTGAAAGTTGGGAACATCTTCGTCGATGGCTTATCCGGGTCACGATCAATGAATGCAAATCGCTCTTTCGAAAGCCATGGAGGCGTGTGGAGGATATTGAGAACCTGGCCGAGTCGCTTTCGACAGCGCAGGATGAGACCAAGGCCGTCCTGTCAGATGTCATGCGGCTTCCGGAACGATTCCGTATCCCCATCGTGCTCTATTACTATCTGGGCTTCTCGACTTCAGAGATTGCGAGTTGCTGCACGTACCAGCCGCGACCGTTCGAACGCGTTTAGCTCGCGGTCGATCGAAGCTCAAATTCATCCTAGAGGAGGGCGACCGTGAAATCCAATCAAATCAAGCAGGCCTTCGAGTCCGTCCAAGCCGATAGCGATCTTGCTGACCGTGTTCTTTATGCCGCTGCTGGTGAGCCGCTTCGCCGAAAGGGTCACGCGAAGCCTCTGTATGTTACCGTGATCGGATGCCTTGCCGGAGTGCTGGCGACCGGAGGGGTCGCCTACGCCGTCGTCAATTCCAGTTATTTTGCCTCTGCCTGGGGAAACCATGGCAACGGAGAGTCCATTACCTGGACTCAAGGTGGCTCGTCGGGGACTAAATATACCTACACCAGAGAGTTTGGTGATGGTATCGCGCCCCAAAGCTTGGAGGGTTCAGTACAGAAGGTCAATCTGTCCGTCGAGGGCAACGGCTATACACTCGACATTCATGATATGGCTATCGATAAAAACGGTTGCGGTGCCGTGACGTTTACGTTGTCCAATCCAAATGGTGTTAACTACTACAAGCCGGCAGCAGAGACTGGCGAACTTGTTCTCTATGGTGAAGAAGAACAAGGCATCGGCACGCCCAGCATGAACTTCGGCGAGGAATGGGCTGACACACGCTGCACCATTGATAAGGACACATCAAGCGATACTGTCATTAATGGCACGATGTACTTTGCTTCGATGGATCGCGAGCGAGGTTTTCAACATGCGGTCACCTGGAATATCTCGTGGACCGAGGGCGAAGGAGAGGATGCGAAGCCGTTCGAGGCATCGACGCCCGAGTTTAGCGTTGGAGCGAACGTCGATACTAAGGAACTCCGCTCCGATGATTCGCCTCTCGAGATCAGCCCGTTTTCCATCCAGACGCACATCGATGATCTGGGCATTGACGCAGTCACGAAGAAGTTGACGGTTACCTACAAGGATGGATCGGAGCAGATTATCGAAGATGACGACGCAGGGGCGTTCAACTTATATTTTTCTTATACGCGCAATAGCGGAGAGAACATCTGGGTGCCAACGAAGTTGATTGATGTCGACCAAGTGGTCTCAGTAACGCTTGAGGGCACACGCTGCACTTCAACAGGGGGCGCCGAAACGTCGGAACCCTTTACCATCGTCTATTCGTAAGATTTGGGGCCGCTTCCTACTAGGGGAAGCGGCCTTCTTTGCGGTAAATGGGCGGTTAGACCGCACGATATTCGCCTGCATTTCTGAAGTATGCGGCAAAATCCTGATGGGTTGACTACACCGCATATGCTCAAGCGCTCTACCTGCGGGTTTGTTATCGCAAAACCCCTGTGCGCTCAGCAAGTCCAAAATTTGCCGCATACTTCCGAAAACGTCGCCGATCTACAGGTAATAGGTGAGTGCGGACAAGCGCTGGAGTGCGACGTTTCCCCAGATAAAACCGACCAAAATTAACCTGTCCCTTTTTGGCAGGGAATGTTGCCCCGACGAGCACGTTGGATTCCCGGACCGGGCGGCACAGGGGTTAAGTTTGTCGCGAGTTCCGCACGAGCCGGAGGCCACTTAATGTGGCCTCCGTGCGAGCCAGGACTGTAGAGCAGCAAACTTAACCCCTGTGCCGCCCGGTCCGGGAATCCACACCCGCGCACAGAAGGGGATTCCTTTTGTGTAGGCTTTGCGGAAATATGGCTATTTTAGGATACGCCCGGCGGCGTGGTCTGTTGACGGCACAGCTAACGGCACGTATCCTATCGAACTGCGTGTTTCGTAGGGGGATGCTGACCCCTCGATTCAAGCCGTTGCACTTTACAGAAAGCTGGAATCATTCGAGAAGGAGTACGCTTTGCCTACTATTAACCAGCTGGTTCGCCAGGGCCGTCGTTCCGTGCCCAAGAAGTCCAAGAACGCTGCTCTGCAGCACAACTCCCAGAAGCGCGGCGTGTGCACCCGCGTCTTCACCACGAGCCCCAAGAAGCCGAACTCGGCTCTTCGTAAGGTTGCCCGTGTTCGCCTTGTCAACGGCATCGAAGTTACTGCTTACATCCCGGGTGAGGGCCACAACCTGCAGGAGCACTCCATCGTGCTCGTCCGCGGTGGTCGTGTCCGTGACCTCCCTGGTGTCCGTTATCACGTCATCCGTGGCGCCTACGACGCTGCTCCGGTCCAGAACCGTATGCAGGCCCGTTCCAAGTACGGTGCTAAGCGCCCCAAGGCCAAATAAGCCAGATAACGTTTTGATACTTTCGCCGTGTGCCGCCTAAGCGCCGCACGGTAGACACTTAAGGAGATTTCACATGCCGCGTCGTGCAGCAGCTAATCGTCGTGAGGTTCAGCCTGACGCCGTTTACAACAACCGCCTGGTGACTCAGCTCATCAACAAGGTCCTTCTTGACGGCAAGAAGGCCACCGCTGAGCGCATCGTTTACACCGCTTTCGAGATCGTTGCCGAGAAGTCCGAGGGTGGCGACGCTCTCGCTACCTTCAAGAAGGCTATGGACAACGTCAAGCCCACGCTCGAGGTTAAGCAAGCGTGTCGGTGGCGCTACCTATCAGGTCCCGATGGAGGTCAACTCCCGTCGTTCCACCGCTCTGGGTATCCGCTGGATCGTCAACTTCTCCCGCGCTCGCAAGGAGAAGACCATGGCCGAGCGTCTCGCCAACGAGATCCTCGACGCTTCCAACGGCCTGGGCGCTTCCGTCAAGAAGCGTGAGGACGTCTTCAAGATGGCCGAGGCCAACCGCGCGTTCTCTCACTATCGTTGGTAAGTTAAGGTAAGGAACTAACATGGCTAAGCTAAGTACAAGCTTTCCGATACCCGTAACATCGGCATCATGGCCACATCGATGCCGGTAAGACCACCACGACCGAGCGTATTCTTTATTACACCGGTAAGACCCACAAGATCGGTGAGGTCCATGAGGGCGCTGCCACCATGGACTGGATGGTTCAGGAGCAGGAGCGCGGCGTAACCATTACCTCCGCTGCTACCACGTGCTTCTGGAACAAGGACGGTAAGGACTACCGCATCCAGATCATCGACACCCCGGGCCACGTTGACTTCACCGCCGAGGTCGAGCGCTGCCTGCGCGTCCTCGATGGCGCTGTCGCCGTCTTCGACGCCGTTGCCGGCGTTCAGCCCAGTCTGAGACCGTTTGGCGTCAGGCTTCTACCTTCAACGTCCCCCGCATCGCCTTCATCAACAAGTATGACCGCGTGGGCGCTGACTTCTTCAACGCTATCGAGACCATGAAGGATCGTCTCGACGCCAACGCTGTGGCCGCTCAGGTCCCGATGGCGCCGAGGACAACTTCTGGGGCGTCATCGACCTGGTCACCATGACCGCATGGGACTTCAAGCGACGACAAGGGCATGACCTACCCCGAGCCGATGGACGAGATCCCGGCTGAGTTCGCCGACATCGCTGCCACCAAGCGCGAGGAGCTCCTCGACGCTGCTGCCAGCTTTGACGACGAGCTCATGGAGAAGATCCTCATGGAGGAGGACTTCACCGTCGAGGAGCTCAAGGCTGCTCTGCGCAAGGGCGTTCTGGCCAACGAGCTCAACCTCGTCTTCGTGGCTCCGCCTACAAGAACAAGGGCGTCCAGGAGCTGCTCGACGCTGTCGTCGACTACCTGCCAGCCCGCTTGACGTTGAGGCCGTCACCGGTACCGATCCGGACACCGGCGAGGAGATCCAGCGTCATCCTTCCTTCGACGAGCCCTTCTCCGGCCTGGTCTTCAAGATCATGACCGACCCGTTCGTCGGTAAGCTCACCTACGTCCGCGTTTACTCCGGCCGCGCCGAGTCCGGCTCCTACGTTGTCAACGCTTCCAACGGTCAGCGTGAGCGCCTCGGCCGCATCCTCGAGATGAACGCCGCCGAGCGTATCGACCGTGACGACGCTGCCGCCGGCGACATCGTCGCTTGCGTCGGTTTCAAGAACTCCACCACCGGTGACACCCTGTGCGCCGAGGCAAGGAGATCGTCCTCGAGAAGATCGAGTTCGCTAAGCCCGTTATCGACGTTGCCATCGAGCCCAAGACTAAGGCCGAGCAGGACAAGATGTCCCTGGCTCTGACCAAGCTCGCCGAGGAGGACCCGACCTTCCAGGTGTCCACCAACCACGAGACCGGCCAGACCATCATCGCCGGCATGGGCGAGCTGCACCTCGAGATCATCGTCGACCGTCTGCTCCGCGAGTTCAAGGTTGACGCTAACGTTGGTAAGCCCCAGGTTGCCTACCGCGAGACCGCTGGTCACGACGTCGAGAAGGCTGAGGGCAAGTTCGTCCGTCAGTCCGGCGGTCGCGGTCAGTACGGCCACGCCGTCATCAAGCTCGAGAAGATGGAGGAGGGCTTCGGCTACGAGTTCGTCAACGCTATCGTCGGCGGCGTCGTGCCCAAGGAGTACATCCCGTCCATCGACAAGGGCATCCAGGAGGCCCTGAACACCGGTGTTATCGCCGGCTTCCCGGTCCTCGACGTTAAGGTCACCCTGTTCGACGGTTCTTACCACGAGGTCGACTCCTCCGAGGCCGCCTTCAAGATCGCCGGTTCCATGGCTATCAAGGACGCCCTCAAGAAGTCCGATCCGCAGCTGCTCGAGCCGATCATGGCTGTCGAGGTCGAGACCCCCGAGCAGTACATGGGCGACGTTATGGGCAACCTCTCCGGTCGCCGCGGCAAGATCGAGGGCATGGAGGATCGCAAGAACAGCAAGCTCATCCGTGCCAAGGTGCCGCTGGGCGAGATGTTCGGTTACGCTACCGACCTTCGCTCCCAGACCCAGGGCCGTGCATCCTACACGATGCAGTTCGACTCTTATGAGCCCGCGCCCAAGTCCATTGTGGACGAGGTCATGAGCAAGAACGCCTAAGTTCGAGCTCCCTGTTACGTAATCCGCGAGAGCATCTCTCGCACTCTTTGGAGGTTTAAGTTGGCTACCCAGAAGATCCGCATTCGCCTCAAGGGCTATGATCACGAGGTCGTCGATCAGTCCGCGAAGCTCATCGTCGAGACGCTCAGAAGACCGGCGCTCGCGTTTCCGGTCCTGTCCCCCTGCCCACCGAGCGCAACCTGTACACGGTTATCCGCTCGCCGCACGTGAACAAGGACTCCCGTGAGCAGTTCGAGATGCGCACCCACAAGCGCCTCATCGACATCCTCGACCCCACCTCGGCACCGTTGATTCGCTCATGCGTCTCGACCTCCCCGCTGGCGTCGACATCGACATCAAGCTCTAAGCGATATCGCTCATAGCTTACAGAGCCTCGCTGCCATTACGGTAGCGGGGCTCTTTTGTTTTGAATGAAGGTTTGGATTGCCGGGTAATGCTGCCGAGTAGGTGGCTGCGGCGCCTATTCGCTCAAGGGACGCAGCGATGCCTCCTCAAAATGGAAGGATCGCACGCCGCCTTCCGTTTCGATACACGCGCGACCAAAGGCATCGACGGTTTTAAAGATTCCGCGTGCCAGCTCGTCACCGGCAGGGGAACGGGCGATAACGTTCTCTCCAATCCAATTGAGGTGAGCGACATATTCGCCGTGGACGGGCGCGAGCGGTCCGGCGCTTTCTTCCATGGCATTGAGCAGATTTGCCCACGCGTCCACAGCGTTTACAACGGTGTGATAGACCTCCTTGAGTAGCACATCGACGGCGGGGACGTTCTCGTTGAGATCCGAGAGACCGATTGCCGGCAGGCCGCCATCGGGAACCTCCGAGGGCGCATAGTTCACATTGACGCCAATGCCGCAGACGGCGAAAGGTTTGCCTTCGTTATCGCGTGCGGCCTCGACCAGAATGCCGCCGAGCTTGCGTCCTCGCGCGACCAGGTCGTTGGGCCATTTGAGGCCGATCTCGTTTGCAAGACCCTGCTTTTCGAGCGCCTCGAGCACCGCTAGGCCGCTGACTGCGGCAAGACCAGAGTACTTTGCAGGATTAACGCATGGACGCAGGACAATCGAAAGCAATAGGTTACCGGCGGTTGAATCCCACTTGTGGCCGCGCCGGCCGCGTCCTGCTGTCTGAGCCCGGGCGGCAAGTCCTGTGTCGTGCGGCGCGCCCTGTTTCCTGCTTCGAGCAGGTCATCGTTGGTCGATCCGGTTACGTCGACCACCGTTAATTTAGCATCCATAACGGCTGCTACCTCCTTAATGAATAAGTGAATAACGCACTGGTGTCGAGAGATAGACACAATGTGAAGCCTTTGTCGCATTTGAACAATTTAATGTTAACACGTCAACAACGACTGAAATGCGTTATCCTCTCTTGGTCGATGTAAATACGTCAACAACTCAAAGGAGGTTAGTGATGGGTTTCACGATTCTTGGAACAGGCTCGGCGCTTCCTAAGCGCAGTGTTTCCAATGACGAGCTGTCTGAGTTCCTCAATACCTCGGATGAGTGGATTTTTACCCGCACGGGCATCAAGAGCCGCCACGTCTGCACCACCGAGTCGTTCGACGACCTTGCCGTAGCAGCGAGCGAGCGGGCACTCGAGGTATCCGGAATCGACGCAAGCAGCTGGATCTGATTGTTTGCTCGACGACAACGGGCGATCATCTCGTTCCCGCCGAGGCATGTGCCGTTGCCGAGCGTCTGGGTGCGACGTGTCCCGCCTTTGATGTTTCGGCCGCCTGTGCTGGCTTTGTTTTTGCGCTCGATGTCGCCGAGGGCTATATCGCCCGCGGTCGCGCCAGGCACTTGTTGGTCGTTGCCGCTGAGCAGATGACGCGCGCGCTCGATTGGACCGACCGTGCCACGTGCGTGCTCTTTGGCGATGGCGCGGGTGCTGCGGTCATAGAGGCTGGGGGAGAGAATCCCCTTGCTGTTGAGCTTTCGACGTCGCCTGACGTCGAAACACTGCGCGTCCCCGGATTGGCGGGCTCCTCGCCGTATAAGACGGCGCAGGACTGCGAAAGCGTGCTTTCCATGAACGGCCGTCGCGTCTTCAAGTTCGGCGTCAATGCCATCTGCGACACGGTCAACAAGCTCGCCTGCGACGCGGGCATCGCGGTCGAGGACATCGACCACTTTGTATTCCATCAGGCTAACGAACGAATTTTGAGCCAGGCGGTCAAGCGCTAGGTGTGCCGGACGACCGTGTGGTCCGAACGTTGCGTGAAACCGGCAACATCTCGAGCGCTTGCATTCCGCTTGCTCTCGATCGACTGGCAAATACCGGCGCGCTGCACGCGGACGACACCATCGCCCTGGTCGGATTTGGCGCCGGCTTGGATGTAGGTGGCTATCTACTTCGCTGGAAGTAGTTGCACATAGGAAATGAAACGCCCCTGGGGGCACAAACAAAGGAGAACTACCATGGCAGATCAGAAGACCTTCGAGCGCGTTTGCGACGTTATCCGCGAGACCGCCGGCCTTGACGATGTCGAGATGAAGCCCGAGTCCACGCTCGAGGAGATTGGCCTCGACAGCCTGGGTACCGTCGAGATCCTCGTTGCCGTCGAGGACGAGTTTGGCATTGAGCTCGATACCGAGGAGAACCCCAAGACGGTCGGCGAGTTCGTCGATACGGTCGAGGCGGCATTGGAGAAGTAGTGATGCTCAAGTCTCCTCTCTGCGATTTGCTCAGCATCGAAAAGCCCGTGTTCCAGGGTGGCATGGCCTGGATTGCCGACGCCTCGTTGGCATCTGCCGTGTCCGAGGCAGGCGGCTTAGGCATTATCGCGGCCATGAATGCCGACGCAAACTGGCTGCGCGATCAGATTCACGAGCTGCGCGCCAAGACGGATAAGCCTTTGGCGTCAACGTTATGCTCATGAGCCGTTTGTCGACGAGGTCGCACAAGTGGTGATTGATGAGCGGGTGCCCGTTGTGGTGACCGGCGCCGGCAATCCCACAAAGTACATGAAGGCGTGGAACGAGGCGGGCATCAAGGTTATTCCCGTCGTGGCTTCGGTGGCGCTGGCGCGTCTCGTGGCGCGTCGCGGAGCCACTGCCGTGGTTGCCGAGGGCACCGAATCAGGCGGCCATATTGGCGAGACCTCGACGATGGCACTTGTCCCGCAAGTTGTCGATGCGGTCGATATTCCCGTGGTTGCGGCTGGCGGCATCGCCGATGGCCGCGGCGTGGCGGCCGCTTTTATGCTCGGCGCTGCCGGCGTCCAGGTGGGAACACGCTTTCTCGTTGCCGATGAGTGCACCGTCTCCGAGCAATACAAAGAGCTGGTGCTCAAGGCGGGAGACACCTCGACGCGCGCGACTGGCCGTTCGACGGGACATCCGGTGCGTGCGCTTAAGAGCCCTTCACCAATGCCTACGCCAAAAGTGAGGCGGCGGGCGTAAGTGTCGAGGAACTCGGGGCCATGGGCACGGGTGCCCTTCGCAAGGCCGCCAAGGACGGCAATTACGAAGAGGGTTCGTATCTGTGCGGACAGATTGCCGGCATGGTGAACGAGCGCCAGAGCGCGCGCGAAATCGTCGACGATCTGGTCGATGGCGCCGAGCACGTCCTGAAGGGTGCGTGCGCATGGGTAGCGTAGCGTTTCTGTTTGCCGGCCAGGGCGCCAGCACCCCGCGATGGGTGTCGACCTCATCGAGGCATCGCCGGCAGCTACCGAGGTGTTCGCGATCGCCGACGAGGTGCGTCCGGGAACCAGCGAGCAGTGCCGGAGCGCCTCCAAGGAGGAGCTCTCGCAGACCGAGAACACGCAGCCGTGCGTGTTCGTTCACGACCTGGCAGCGGCTGCGCCCTGCGCGAGCGCGGCGTGCTGTTTGGTCTGTGCACCGGGCGCGACGCCCAGGCGACCGAGGCCATGTTTGGGCTCTGGGGTATCGAAGGCCTGGTAGACGTGCTGGTGGGCTGCGGTGGCGCCGAAGTCGTCGATCGCGCGCACGACATCAACGAGCTGAGCTATCCGCTGCCGGGCGAGACTATCGCGCGCATCTGCGAGCATATGGCAGGCCTGCCGGCAACGCCCGTTTGCCCTCGGGATGGCGTGCTCTATGTGCCGAGAGCAATGCATGCGTCGAGCATCTGTCGCGTGTCGATGGCGTGCCTTACAAGGTGGTCGACTTTGCCGAGTTTTTGCGCGAGCCGCAGACCAAGGTGATGTTTACCATGGCGCCCGAGGTAATGCCGCGGGTGATTGAGCGGGCGTCGACATTGCCGATGACACCGTTAAAGCGGCGGCTCTGCAAACCACGCAGCGACTCTACGAGTCATGGATCCGCGCGTGTCCAAGACGCGCGGCCTTGTGCGCGTGGCGGAGCTCAACGACATGGAGCTCCAGAACATCTGCGTGTTCGGCGATGCGGACAACGACACCTGCATGGTGGCCGACGCCGGCGTGGGCGTGGCTATGGCAAACGGCAGCGACGCTACCCGTGCCGCCGCCGACTTTGTAACCGCGAGCAACGACGAAGACGGCATCGCGAACTTTATCGAGGAACATCTGCTGTAGCGCTAGGGCAGAATCACCACAAAGGGGACAGGTGCCTTTGTGGCGGCCTCAGGCGATTTGGGCGAGTTGATGCCTACAATCTGCGCGCAAATTCAAATATAGTTGTCTGAACATTACGCTTCCAACCACCGATGGGCTAAAGATATTCTCATCAGTTTGGCAGGGTATTACTCCCGGTAAACGACCTACCGCTCATGGTCGATTTTCGACTGTTTACAGGATGTTTACTCTTGAGCAAAATGTTGTGCAAATAAATCTAATGCCATTAAAAAATGATAGACAACTATATTACCAGCAGAAACAAAAAATATATAGCGAATAAACGAAGGTAAATCTGAGCAAATGTCAAGAGAATTGAGAATTCGCTACAAAACAATCGGTTATCTTGTTCAGATGTTCAAACAATCGCTACAATATGGATTACTAAGCGTGCGCAATTACAGATTGCGCAGATACGTTTGATAGTGAAAGAGCAAGATCGCGGTCTCTTGGGGAGGAGACATCGATGAAAGCAAATTCAGACAAATCTAAACAGAGTAATAAAGCGACGCGCCGTGTACTGGCAGGCGTTTGTGCGGAGCCTCTGTTTTGAGCCTGGTACTGTCGCTCGTCATGCCTCCAATCTCGCAGGCCATTGCTAACGATGCCCAGACGGTTTCTGCCGAGGAAACTGTGATGGGGGGGGGTTCCTCAGGTGAGTCTACTGGTGTAGACAACACTACTAACGAGGATGCCGAAAACCAGAATAGTGATGATGCGAGAATGAGGCGAACGAGGATACCGTTGCACCAGACTCGACAGCCGATGACGCGGAGGCCGAGGGCGCCGCGCAGCCTTCCGACGCACAGACTTCTGATGATGAAAATAGCGACGAAAACGCAATTGCCCCCGCCAGCGTCAGTGACGATGACTATGACAAGGTAAATGGTGATGTTTCTGGGAAATTCGACAACGGCGGCAAGTTTCAACTGACGGGTCCTGCCTATTCGAGTCAGCAGATTGACATCAAAAAAACACCACCATTAATCTTGCAGGAAACATGCTCTACAACCGCTCCGGCGCTTAGACTCCTTCTTTGTGGTCGAAAACGGAGTCACGCTCACCATCGAGAACATTATCGAGGGCTCAGATAGCACAAAAGACGAAAAGACTCCGGTCGACAATGCGCCGGCGGGTCAGCCTGCGATTATGACATGGGAAAGGGGAGACGAGTCTAGCTCTAATAACGGCGCTCCTAAGAGTCTTACTTACTATGAGACTAAGAGCACGCCCAATACAGATGGACTTTGCACCACCGAGACTACGTACAGGCATGACGTTACGGGCTTTGGCGCTATCGTTGCGGCATCGGACCACGGTTCCGTAAAGCAAGTGGTCACCGTTAATGAGGGCGGCATGCTCGATCTCAAGGGCGGCATGATTACCACGCCGCCAATCTGAGCGATAACGGCCATGTGATTCTTTCTACGGGTAAGGTCAAAATCGAAGGCGGTTACGTCACCAACGGCAACCGCGGTGGCTGGGGCGGTGGTCTGTGCATAACGGGCGCGAATGCCAGCCTCGAAATGACAGACGGCGTGGTCGCGGGAAACAAGGCAGCTTCTGGCGGCGGCGTCTATGCTGACAACGGAGCCACCTTGAAGCTTACGGGTGGAATCATCTCTGGCAACGCTACGTACGGCGAGGCGGATGGTCTCGGTGGCGGCATCTTGGTTTCGGGCGGTAGTGTGACCGTTTCTGGTGGCTACATCACTAACAATAAATACGCTAAGTTTTGCGGCCACGATGGCTGGGGTAACCATGGCGGCGCTGGGCTTGCTGCCAATAACGGCGCCCATGTCACCATTTCTGGTGGCAAGATTACTGGCAATTATTCTGAAGAAGCTGGTGGCGGCGTTTACGTTACCAATCAAGATCAATCAGGTATGGCATGGCTCGACATTACGGGAGGAATTATTGCCTCTAACGTGAGCTACCGATCTGAAGGTGCCGGTATCCGAGTGGGCCAGCAAGTTGACGCGATGATTAACGGCACTCCAAACAGCAAAGTCTACATCACTCACAACCGCTGCATGTCTCGCTTTGACTGGGGCGGTGGCGGTATCTTCGTCCAGGGAAACTCGAATGAGGGTATGGAAAAGACCGCTGGTAGATTATTTGTATACAACTCGTACATTAGCAGCAATACCGCTGGCGGCTATGGCGGCGGCGTAGCAGTCTGCCCCACGGGCAAGACGTTGGTAACGAACACTGAGGGCACGGCAATCTTTGGCAATTCGTCTGCTGACAGTGATCAAAATTTCAAAGAATACAATCGGGTAGATGGTAGTGGTAATGATGGTACGCCCCATCTTTCAGCTGGTGGTGCTGAAGGTACTAATAAGACTGAAGATAGAGATGCATACGATTCGGAGACGTTTCGCACGTACGGTCATGCCGATTTCTTCCTCGCAGCGACAGGTCACACAACGCCGGTTGCAGTGGTAAGCGGCAAGATGCTTGGCGATATAGACGCCAAGTATTCGGGAAGCATTGAGCTAAATGATCCCATTACCATCCCCGCCAACGGTGTTGCTCAGGTAAAAAATAGCATCGGTCTGACTTCGGCTGTTAGTGCCACGGATAAAGCGGTGACTGAGGCAGTACAGAAAAATAAAGTGACAACTTTCATCACGGACAACTATTCCTGGAACCATGGTGGCGGCATCATGTCGAATGGCGACCTGTACTTGGGTCAGCCAGCAGACACGTATGTCTATCCGAGCCTTAAGCTGAAGGCGACCAAGGCGCTGTCCGGCCGCAAGATCAATAAGGGGGAGTTCTCCTTTACGGTCTACCGCAAGGATTCGGTTGATCCTTTCGCTAGCGGGGTATTCAATCATGACGTTTGCACCCCGGTTGGAACTGCAAGTAATGTTGACGGAGGCAACATCACGTTTAACCTGGGTGAGCAGTCTGCAGCGAACGGTACGGCTGGCACGATTTACATACTACCCTAGTCGAAAATGCCGGAAAGGTTTCCGGCATCACATACGACCCCGCCGTGTACGAGATTAAGGTGACAGTCGAAGACCACTCGACTGTGCTCATGACTGTTCCGACTCGGAACGATCCGAACAAGACCATAGAGATCAAAATCCATAACTACGAGATCAAAAATGTGAGCGCGGTCGAGCATTCCGAGGGCAAAACTGACCACCGGAACGCTGATGTGCAACTAGATGCTATTGGGGGTTATTATTCGATTGACGGCCCCGACGGGGGAAAGACCTTCACCAACAAGTACACCCCTAGTGTTTCCTGGACTCCTATGGCGACTAAGATCGTTGAGGGTGGCGAGATGAAGAAGTTTACACTTCAGCTCGCGACAGACAGCCGCTTTAGAGACACAGACATCATCGGTACTGCCGAGACCACCTCTGGTAAAGATACGAAGCAGACGCTTTCGTTCAAGGACGCCACTGATAAAGATAAAACGATTGAGTTCAAGTACTCGCTCTCTGATATCAGGAATAATTCCGACGACCCGGGCGGCTCCACGGGTGGCTCTTTCAAGACCTTTACGTACTATGTGCGCGAGAAAACCAACGGTTCGCAGTTCTCGCACTACACGTACGACCAGTCGGTCTATAAGTTCACGGTTGTGCCAACGTATGACACCGAAAAAGGAGAGATCAACTGTAGGGTGACCTACATGAAGGGATCCGTTGACTCCAAGGGCGATTGGACAGCAGACCCCAATGCCAAAGAACGGACGTTCATTGACACCTCCGCCCCCAAATCCACCGACACCTCCATCCCCACCTTCACCAACACCTACTCCACCTCTTTGCCCCTTTCTGGTATGTCAGGCGTCACTCTGACGTACCTTGCCGGCGCGGCGGTGCTTTGCGCTGCTGCGGCTGGATGCACATTCGTCGCAAGGCGAATGCGAAGGGAGGTAAGCGTCGTGAATAAGAAGTTTGCTCCTTCCCGATCTTGTTTGTGCTGCTTGCCCTCCTGATCGGCACCTTCGCGGTCGTGTTCCCCGCTTCCGCGCGGCTGCGCCGACCTCGGCCGGTTCCATCACGGTGAGCGGCACCGTGGCGAGCAGTTACGAGGCCTACCAGATCTTTAGCGCCAACGTCGTCGACGGCGACAGCGACGCCAAGACCGCCACCGATCTCGCCTGGGCAAGCGACGCCGTGCGCGACGCCGCGCTGCCTGTGCTGCACGGCGCCGGCATGCCCAAATCCCAGACCACCGCGCAGGAAGCTGCCGAGTGGCTCAACACCGATTCCCATCTTACGAGCGCGCTGAGCGCACAGCTCGCTCGTTCCCTCCAGAACTCTGGCGCCGTGTTCGTGGCCCTTAACGCGGGCACGGCGGCCGAGCTGCCCTGCGGCTACTGGCTCATCGTCGCCGACAACGACGCCATCGCCGAGGGCGAGGCCGGCACCGCGCCGATCATGACTCTTGTGGGCGGCAGCGCCGTCACCGTCAAGCCCAAGGCCGCGACCCCCAAGGTCGCTAAGCACGTGCTGGAGGACAGCACCGCCGCCTGGCAGAAGGCCGCCGACGCCACGGTCGCCGACGACCTGTACTGGCGCCTCTCGGCCACGGTCCCGGCGGGTCTTACCGCCTACGACACCTATACGGTGCAGTTCGTCGACGCCGTGAGCGCGGGGCTCGACCTCTCCAAGGTCGCCGCGAGCATGCGCGTGTACGTGGCGGCGGGCGCGGACGCGGCTTCGACGCGTTTCGGCCGGCAAGGACGGCCGCACCGGCACCGAGTCCGCGAAGGGCTGG
>ENA-OQHP01000345-OQHP01000345.1-human-gut-metagenome-genome-assembly--contig:-NODE-345-length-15005-cov-2.466864_pt1 | contig 15005 bp, 23 predicted proteins | sample MGYA00242563_ERZ504717 | MGnify/ENA primary metagenome ERZ504717 (study PRJEB26092, sample SAMD00036212) | human gut metagenome | host: Homo sapiens | study: EMG produced TPA metagenomics assembly of... | reverse complement strand
TTCTGGGGAATAAAATCGCCTAAACACGGAGGTAAAAGCAGATTATCGTTGGATGTGTAATTTTTAAACATTATCTTTGGGATATCTTGACTTGATTCCCTAAGATACAAAAAATTAGGGAGACGGGCAAGTTCTGACTGAGCGAAGTTAGGACTTGCCCGATTTTTTTGCAAACACAAAAAAGGCCGTCTCATTTTGAGACAGCCTCTTTCCTGTCTTTTCTATTTTATTTTAGGCTTTAATTCATCCGGTGAGTCTTTCGTATATAGCATCGGTGAACCTGCTACCTTTGTAAATAATTCTTGAACCTGTTGAATTTCCACTTTTTGTTCAGGATGGAAATTTTCCGAATTCATGTAATCAAGTATTGATTTCTTTAATTGCCGGGCTACTATTCGTTTTTCCGGTGCACTATCCAAATCCAATGTGGTCATAATCAGTTTGCCATTTAATACATTGGCTTCGAACAACACCCCGATTTACGACTGATAAACCACGTGTCAATGCTTTGGACAAGTGGCTGGAAGTCTTTCCCGAAATCGGTGAATTGCATGACTGGTGCACGATTCAATAATTCCCACCATTGCAGGTTGCTATGATATTCGGTCGGAAACTTCCGGAAAAGAGGATGGTGAGGATTAAGCAGGATGCCGGTCGTATGAGGTGGGCGCATCTTGAACCAGGAAGTGTTCCAGAATACCGGGGTAAAGTACTGTACGACTTCTTTTCCGTATGTCACTTTCTTTCCTGCTTTGATAAGTACCTTTCCTCCTTTTTCCAGTATTTCTCGTGCTTTGTTGTCTAGCGTGTCTGTCTGATATATTGTTTCTTCAGAGGTGAAATCGACGGTTTCAGGATACACCCAGAAATCCCAGTCATTAACGGCATCTGTTCCTTCCACTCGTACCTCTATGTTGAGTTTCATAGCCGATGGAATATCTTTCAACGGAAAATCAACCTGTCCGATATGGTTCAGGTTACCAATTGGAATATCCGTCTGACCGATGACACCGTGTGAATAGACTTTTCCGTATGCATCGGTTATACGGTAGCTTACTTTAGCTGCCTGAAGAGATTCTGCGTCGAAATGAGAAATTTCTATATCAGCATGAAACGTTTCGTTAGTGGTGTATACGAACTTTTCTGTGCGCATGAGTGGTACGGTCGGTGCACAGAACCGACGCCACTCATCGGCATTTATGTAACCTTTTTCTTCAAAGAACACATCTAGTATACCTACTAATGCCGTGCCTTGTCCGGAGTAGTCATTTAAAGCCAGCAACTGAAATCCTGCATAGTCTGGGGTACGCAAGGTACGTTCGATTTCATGTTTATAGCATAGTGCCTGTAATTTTCCGGAAGCCATCATAAAATCTTGCCCTTTGCCTTCCATGCCGTGCGTGTGCAGAAGGTGCTGGAAGATTTCGAAATTGCCTGCTTTGTTGACTCCGGTGTATTTCTTGATTTCATTGAAGTTCGGAAATACGCACCATTGTCCGGTTTCGTGTGATACAAACGGTTGTTTAACCGTATCAAGATATTCCCGGAAATCAGTCATCGTTTCCGGACGTTGGCTTTTCCAGTTCAATCCTCTGACTCCTGCTTTTACATGGTACTGACTTTTAGGTTGCCATGCCCATCCTCCACCTACAGAGGCACCGGTATATACCCGGCGTGAGTCCTTGGCTTTCCAATAATCCACAAAGCGAGAAACCCATGGAACCCAGTTCCCGGAAGGCTCGTTTCCGCAAGCCAGCATACAGAAAGAGGCGTAGTTCCCGTATCTTTGCGTCATGCGGATAGTTTCTTCCAACAGGTATTGGTCAATGTATTGTCCTTGTCCCAGACGGACGTCATGGTTTGGCCAGCTTGGTCCTTCTGGTTGCAGATAAAATCCTACGCGGTCGGCCGCTTTAAAGGCAGCTTCCGGTGGGCAATAAGAGTGAAACCGCATGTGGTTGAAACCGTAGTTCCGGCAGATACGGAATACGCGCTCCCAGCTTTCTACATCCATTGGGGGGTAGCCGGTCAGTGGGAAGTCACAATTCTCTACAGTGCCTCGCAACATGGTTTTTCTTCCATTTACATAAAACCAGCGCCCTTGGATTGTGAATGTACGCATGCCAAATTCTATTTCGCGTGTGTCACTTTGATTCGCTTGTGTAAGCGTGGCTGTCAACTTATAGAGTGTCGGATGGAATTCGTCCCATAATTGTACATCTTTCCCATGGGCAGCACCATCTCAAGGGTATCTTTTAAATCGTTTTTAGAGAAGGTTTGTGTGATTTCCGGTACACGATGAGGAATGTCACTATTAAAACTTTCAGCCTTCAAGGAAAGTTCTACAGGATGCTTACTCCCCTGTATGACCATACGTACACGGGCCTGTTGTTTGTCGGGCTCCGGAAATACCTGAATGTCTTTAAAGGATATTTCAGGAAGAACATAGAGATACATGCGGCCTACCACACCGTTCCAGTTTCCTTGCGTGTGGTCTGTGATGCTATGGGAGTTTTGGCCTACTTTGGCACAACTGTCGTGGTTGTCGATACGTAGAGTAAGTGTTGATGTTCCGGGACGAACGGCTGTAGTGATGTCATATTCATGAGGAGTACTCAGGCTGTTTTGTGAACCTATACGCTGGTTGTTTATCCAGACTGTTGTTTCAATATGTGGACGTTCTAGAAACAGCATCACGCGTTTGCCTTTCCAAGATGAAGGTATGTGTATTTCTCGTTTATACCAGGCAGCTCCTACATAACGTCGTTCAGGGGTAAGGAAAAAGGAAACTTATATTTCCTGTACGTCGGAACATTTCCAGTTCGGGATTATAATAGAAAGAACTGTCGTAAAGCGATCCTGTCCATTGAGTTTGCAATGAAGGACGCTCTCCTTTCAGTTTTTCCGGCATAGAACCGGGCAGGTTGATTTTGTCGTTAAGAGGACGGGCGTACCATTTTCGTCAATCCCTTTATTTTCTTTGTCAATTTGAAAATTCCACTCTCCTGTCAAATCAATGACATTCTGCGCATGAAGCAATTGGGTGATAAGCAGGAGATAAAAAACAAAAATGTGTTTTCTCATAAATACCAGTAACTATAAAAATTATCGAGGCAAATGTAAGATTTGATACCCACATATCCCTCGATAATTCTTCAAATAGCTGGAATTTTGTGTATTTATACTTTAATCAGTTTGTATTTAGGCACAAGCGCTTTCATTACACACCATGCTATGAGGTAGGCTACGGCACAGATACAGAAAATGATGAAGTAACCGGCTTCTTTTCCTTCGAAACCAAAGAACACCATTTGGCTTTCTGCTGCATAGTCGAACAGGATTCCTGAGCACATGTTGATAAGGAATGCTCCTACACCACCTGCCATACCTCCAATACCGATAATGGTGGCTACTGCACTCTTAGGGAACATATCACTTCCTACAGATAGATATTAGCAGACCATGACTGGTGGGCAGCTCCTGCGATACCGATGATGATAATCGGGAACCAATAAGAAATGTTACCCAATGGCTGTGCAAAGAGTGCGAATAACGGGAATACGGCAAAAATCAACATAGCCTGCATGCGGGCTGCGTATGGATTTTTTCCTGTTTGTTGATAATGATAGTAGGTAATTTGCCTCCGTAAATGGAAAGCATGGTAATGGCATACAATACGAATATCAGCAACTGGGCTGTCGCGCTGTCTGAAGAGAATCCATATACGTCGGAGATATAGGCAGGGGTCCAGAAAAGGAAGAACCACCATACTCCGTCTGTCAGGAATTTTCCAAAGATAATGGCCCAGGTCTGACGGAACTTGAAGCATTGCCAGAGGGAGATTTTAGGCTCGTCTTCCGTGTGAACGTCTGCTTCTTCTTTTTCTTTATCCTGTTGGATGTAGCAAGCTCAGCTGCATTGACTTGCGGATTTTCCTGGGGCTTTTTATACATGAACATCCAAAGTCCCATCCAGATAAATCCCAGCGCGCCAATTACGATGAAAGCCATTTCCCATCCGTTGCCTACACCGATACTTTTGAAATAGCTGGCAAGTGGAGGAATACTCACTGGGGCTATTAGGGCACCGATGGTAGATCCGGCATTAAAGATAGATGTCGCAAAGGCACGGTCTTTTTTAGGGAAATATTCAGCGGTGACTTTAATGGCTGCAGGGAAGTTACCCGATTCACCTACGGCCAGCACAATACGTGCCACAATGAAGTAGTACACGCTGGTAATGGCAATGGTAGAAGTAAGTGCACCTGAAGCTGCAATCATTTCATTGACATCCTTAAGTCCGAGACTCATTTCGGTAGCCCATCCGCAAAGTGCGTGTAAGCAGGCACCTAGCGACCAGATGGCAATAGCCCAGAGATACCCTTCTTGCTTCCCAGCCAGTCCACAAAGCGTCCGGCAAAAGGTTGGCAATCGCATAAATAATTGAGAAAATGGCAGTAATAGTTCCGTAGTGCGTATCTGTCCAGTGGAATTCTGGTGCGATAAAATCTTTCCACGTCAGTGACAGTACTTGGCGGTCCAGGTAATTGACCGCTGTGGCGAAAAAGAGCATGGAGCAAATAATCCATCGGTAATTGCTCATTGTTTCGCTTGATGTTTTGGTTGTACTCATATATGATATTAGATTAGTTTGTTTTGGCACAAAGATAATTTTCTTACAAGCGAAAAGCCTGTAAATATTGGCAAAAAACCTGCATTAATTGGTCAGGTGTGTTTTTACAACCACAATGAAATGACAAATTCCACATACTTGGCAGATTCTTAATTTAAGAGTTCTGTGTAAGTCTGTGGAATTTGTGTATTAGGATATCTCTAGGTAGGAGGTATGTATGTTATTTCATTTCAGTGTATTTAATCTTGTCCATATCTCCGTAGTCCAGGTTTTCACCTGCATACCCCAAATGAACATGTAGTTGCTAGTTCCGGCTGCAGCGTGGATAGACCATTCCGGTGACATGATAGCCTGTTCGTTGGCAAGCCATACCAGGCGTTCTTCCTGCGGTTCTCCCATCAGGTGGCAAATCATGTTGCCTTCAGGAACGTTGAAATAGAAATAAGCTTCGATACGACGGCTGTGAGTGTGAGCAGGCATGGTGTTCCATACGCTTCCTGGCTTCAACTCTGTCAGACCCATCTGCAACTGGCAAGGACCTTCCTGCAGTACGTTCTTTACAATCAGCTGGTTGATGACACGGTCGTTACTTCTTCCATCTTTCCGGCAGCCATTGAGTTAGCTTTCAAAGAACCCTTGCGTCCATCGATGGTAATCCACTGAGTCTTGTATTCCTTGTGTGCAATGCAGAGTTGATGTAGAACTTAGCCGGTTTGCTGGCATCCTTGCTTTTGAAGTTACTTTCTGGTTGCCACGTCCTACGTAGAGGGCTTCTTTGAATTTCAACTCATATTCCTTGCCATCTACAGTTACGATACCGTCGCCACCGATGTTGATGACACCCAGCTCACGGTTGAACAAGAAATAAGGAGCTTTCAGCGGGTCGATAGTATCCAGTGACAGCTCTTTGTTTACTGGCATGGCACCACCGAAGATGAAACGGTCGTACATAGAGTAAGTTACGTTGATTTCATCGGCTACCAGCACTTTCTCCATCATGAAGCTGCTGCGCAGTCTCTGTGTGTCGTATGTTTTTTACGTCTTGCGGATTGCAGGCAGTCTGCATCCGGTAGTTAACCTGAGCATTAGCGGAAGAGCTGCTACGCCCAGCATCATAGCCATAGCTAATTTTTCATAAGCGTTTGTTTATTTATTGGTTTTTATTCTTCAATGTGTTTTGCTTCTTTGATAATGCGGCGACGGTTGTAGATAGCCATTGCCAGTGCCACGATAACCAGTATGCTTGAACCTACAATCTTGAAGTTGTATACTGCGTGGAATATCAGCCAAGAGAAGATGCTGGAAGCGAAGTCGAGTGCACCTCCCTGGAATCCTTGCGGAATCTGTACAGCCGGGTCGTTTGTTCTGACAAATACGTCCTGAGCAGCTTGTGTAAAGAATGGAGCAGGTCGGTTACAAAATACAGACCTACAATCAGCGATACAAGACCAATCAGGAATGTTTTCAGCACATTACCTTTTGTGATAGGCAATACGGCTGGGAACAAGTAGAACATACCAGCCAGTGAAGCAATGGCAAGAACTGGTTGTTGGGTAATACTACTGACAGGAACAGAGCTACGGGAATAAGTAGCAAAGAAACTACCAGTGTAGTCGGGTGACCGATTACCAGTGCCGGACTCATACCAATGTTGAGGCTTGCACTGTTTTTAAACTTGCGGGCAATCAGTTCGCGAGTTGCATCAGAAATCGGACGCAAACCTTCGATAAATAAAGAAGTGATACGCGGGATAAGTTCCATTACAGCTCCCATCTTGATACCCAGTCCCAGGATCGCCGGAATACCGTCAACCAGCTCTTGGCTGTTTTTGCAGGCCAGAGCACCGATACCACAACCTACTACTACTCCGAGGAATAGCGGTTCTCCCATGATACCGAATTTTCTTTTCATGCCCTCTGCATCGATGTTCAGCTTGTCAAATCCCGGAATCATATCCAATGCTTTGTTGATGACAAGAGCGAAGGGAACGAATCCCTGGCAGAAAGGCTGCGGAATAGAGATACCGTCCATTTTATCGTAATATGACTGGAACTGTTTGCAGGTCAAATCAGCCATAATCAGGGTAATGATGTAGCAGATAATTGCTGAGAAGAATCCCCACCAGATATTTTCAGTGGCGAAATAAACTACTGCGCCGATGAAGGCAAAATGCCAGTAGTTCCACAAGTCGATATTGACAGTTTTAGTTGTCTTCGTTAATAGCATGATGATGTTCACTCCCAAACATACAGGAATGATGAATGCACCTACAGAAGTGTTGTAGGCTACAGAGGCTGCAGCAGGCCACCCCATGTCAAAGATACCCAGTTCCAGTCCGTAGATTTCCGTTACCTTTTTCAACGGTTCCCCCAAACTGCTGGTCAAAAGAGCTGTTACAACAGAAGTCCGACGAATCCGAACTCCGACCAGCAAACCGCTTTTCAGCGCCTTGCCGAAATTAATTCCAATACATACTCCCAGAATGGTAAACAGAATAGGCATCATCACGGCTGCCCCGAGCCCGATGATATAGCTAAATACTTGTTCCATGTCTTTTCTTTTGTCCTTTAAAAATGTGGATTTAGGTTAAAAATAAATGATTTCGACCCAAAATTACAGTCTTTTATTCTAATTTCCAATTGCAAATCCGTTATTTTCTAAACTTTGCTGATTTAATAACATTTTTTTCGTTTGCGCACACGGGCGGACTTTCTCTAAGAAACCTTGTTTGATTTGTTTCAATTTGAAGAGGGAGGAATTTTTGTAAGGAATAAAAAAGAAAGTTGAAATGTGAAAAAATAAAAGAAAAATGCCAAAGGAGATTTTTTCTGAGGTCAGGATAATTTTTATGTTTCTCTGCCTTGAAACATACGTTCCCGAAGCGGAGCCTTACGTTTCCGATAAGGAAACATAGGGATTCGCTTCGAGAAACGTAGAAAATAACAAAAAGTTTACTTGTAAATGGAGTAACGTGTGTCGTTTTTTCTTTAGTCGTTTGCCGTTTCCTGAATAAAGATTTTACCGTTTTTCTTTTCCACTGCAATCTGGCTACCTTCCGGATTCAGGTTGAAAGGAGTGATTTCATCGGTGTGATTATCTACCACCATCAGCGTACTTCTTCTGCAAAGCGTTTCACTTGAAATTTAACAGCTGCATCCCCGATGTTTGAGTTAAATAGCAGACTGTCATTAATATATACAGAAAGACTGTCTCCAGTGAAAGAATCGGCAATTTCTACCGTGTAAATTCCGGCGAATGTTTTTCCTTGTCGTTGCTTTTAGACTGATTACGAAAACCTAGAATATAAAAAAAGGCATACTATGAAGAATACCCCGAAAGCGAGTATCCCGTTTCCTATCATGAATTGTTTGTTGCTGTTGATACTTTTGTTGTTCATAATTAAGGTAGTTATAATGTATATTCCTTTGCAAAGTAAGTTATTTTCAGTTTGTTTATCGTGTATGTTATAATTTTTTTTTCTACATTTGTCACGGAATTATATAAAAACGGAATACAGAATATCATGCAAAATAACCTGGTCATAGTGGAGTCTCCGGCAAAAGCTAAGACTATTGAAAAGTTTTTGGGGGAGGGTTATAAAGTATTGTCAAGTTATGGTCATATCCGTGACTTGAAGCAAAAAGCGTTCAGTATTGATATAAAGTCGCATTTCAAGCCGATTACGAAATACCGGAAGATAAGAAAAACTGGTGGCAGAGTTGAAGGAAGAAGCTGCCAAGGCCGACATGGTATGGCTCGCATCCGATGAGGACCGCGAAGGAGAAGCCATTTCCTGGCACCTGTTTGAGGTATTAAAACTGGACCCGGAAAAAACACGAAGGATTGTATTCCACGAAATTACGAAGACGGCTATATTGAAGGCTATAGAGCATCCGCGTCATATCAACATTGATTTGGTCAACGCCCAGCAGGCTCGTCGTGTACTCGACCGCATTGTGGGATTTGAACTTTCACCGGTGCTCTGGCGTAAAATCAAGCCGGCTCTTTCAGCCGGACGAGTACAGTCAGTGGCTGTACGCCTGATTGTAGAGCGTGAGCGCGAAATCAATGCCTTTACCTGCGAAGCTTCTTATAAGGTAGTGGCTACCTTTAAGGATGCGGAAGGGGCTGTGATTCGTGCAACTCTTGGCAGACGGTTCAAAACCAAAGAAGAAGCACAGCGTTTTCTTGAAAAATGCAAGGATGCTACCTTCGAAATCAAAGATATTACTACACGACCGGTTAAAAAATCACCGGCACCTCCTTTTACTACTTCTACACTTCAGCAGGAAGCAGCCCGTAAGCTTGGTTTTACCGTGGCACAGACGATGATGCTTGCACAGCGTCTGTATGAAAGCGGATTGATTACCTACATGCGTACCGACTCGGTAAACCTTTCTGAACTGGCCTTGTCTTCAAGCCGGGATGCCATTCTTTCTTTGATGGGAGAACGTTATGTACATACACGTCAGTATGCTACAAAGACAAAAGGGGCTCAGGAAGCACACGAGGCCATTCGTCCGACGTACATGTCAAATGAATCCATCGAAGGGAGTTCACAGGAAGTACGTCTGTATGAACTGATATGGAAACGTACGCTAGCTTCACAGATGGCTGATGCAGAGCTGGAGAAGACGACAGCTACCATTTCGGTGAGTGGCTGTGAGGATGAATTTCAGGCTGTAGGTGAAGTGGTCACATTCGATGGTTTCCTGAAAGTCTACAAAGAATCATTTGATGAAGAAGTAGAACAGGAAGATGCTACCGGACTTCCTAAAATGGAGGTAGGAGAGGTTCTGCAGCGGGAAGAAATTGCTGCAGTGCAACGTTTCAGTCAGGCTCCGGCACGTTATACAGAAGCAAGCCTGGTGCGTAAGCTGGAAGAATTAGGTATCGGTCGTCCGTCTACATACGCTCCTACTATTTCCACAATCCAGCAAAGAGGATATGTAGAAAAGGGAAACAAGGAAGGAGTGAAGCGTGAATACTCATTGCTGAAACTGACGGGAAAAGAAATTAAGGAAACGGTGCAGACGGAAATGAGTGGAAGTGAGAAATCCAAATTGATTCCTACCGATGTAGGTTGTGTAGTCAATGACTTCCTGATGCAGTATTTCCCGAAAATTATGGACTATAACTTTACGGCCAGTGTGGAAAAGGAATTCGACGAAGTGGCCGAAGGGGAAAAGAAATGGACCGATTTGATGGAGGTGTTCTATGAGAACTTCCATCCGCTGGTGGAAACGACACTGGCGACGAAGACAGAGCATAAAGTGGGTGAACGTATGTTAGGTACTGACCCGAAGAGCGGTAAACCTGTTTCGGTGAAAATCGGACGTTTGGACCTGTGGTACAGATTGGTTCTTCAGACGATGAAGAAAAACCAAGATTGCCCAGCTGAACAAGGAACACTCCTTGGAAACAATTACACTGGAAGAAGCGCTTGATTTGTTTAAACTACCGCGTGTATTGGGCGAACTTGACGGAACAACCGTTTTGGTAGGAGTCGGACGTTTTGGCCGTATGTGCGCCACGGCAATGAATATGTGTCTATTCCGAAGGAGATGGATCCGATGGCTGTGACTTTTGAAGAAGCCGTACGGATGTTGTCTGAGAAGAAAGAAAAAGAGGCACAGAAAATCATCAAGCAGTTCCCCGAAAATCCGGATATGCAGATTTTGAATGGTCGTTACGGACCTTACATTGCTTACCAGAAGAAAAATTATAAGATTCCTGAAAACGTGAATCCGGCAGACCTGAACCTGGATGCTTGCTTCAAGGTAATAGAACTGCAGGCACAGAAAGCCGAGATGCGCAAGGCGAAAGGAGCAAAGGCGAAGACAAAGAAATGAAAAGAGTTTTCCTGATTGGCTATATGGGTTCGGGAAAAACCACACTGGGCAAGGCTTACAGTGCGGCTACCGGACTACAGTTTGTCGACCTCGACTGGTACATCGAGGAACGCATGCATAAATCCATTTCCGACTTGTTTGCGGAAAGGGGAGAAGAAGGTTTCCGCTTGCTGGAGCAGAAGATGCTGCACGAGGCGGGAGAATTTGAGAATGTATTGATTGCATGCGGAGGAGGCACTCCTTGCTTTTTCGATAACATGGACTATATGAATCATACAGGCGAAACAGTATTTCTGGATGTATGTCCGGAAGTACTGTTCCGTCGTTTAAAGATAGCAAAGGCCAAACGTCCGCTGTTGGCGAATAAAACGGACGAAGAGCTGATGCAGGTCATTACTTCTGCGTTGGAAAAAAGACTTCCTTATTATTCTAAGGCTAAATGGCGTTTCAACGCAGAAGAACTTGAAAGTTATGCACAGATTGACAGAGCGGTAAGCCGCTTGAATGAATTGATAAATTAAAGAAGTATAAATCTAGACTTTATGTAGTGAAATGAGAAAATGGCGTATTGAAGACTCTGAAGAGCTCTACAACATCACGGGGTGGGGCGTTTCATACTTTAGTATCAATGACAAAGGTCATGTGGTAGTAACTCCACGAAAAGACGGAGTAGCCGTCGATTTGAAGGAACTGGTGGACGAGTTGCAGTTGAGGGACGTAACCGCTCCTATGCTGGTACGTTTTCCGGATATTCTGGACAACCGGATTGAGAAAATCTCCAATTGCTTTACACAGGCTTCTGAAGAATATGGCTATCAGGCTCAAAACTTCATTATTTACCCGATTAAGGTAAATCAGATGAGACCGGTAGTGGAGGAAATTATCAGTCATGGAAAGAAATTTAATTTAGGACTGGAGGCCGGTTCAAAGCCGGAACTTCATGCTGTAATTGCCATTAATACGGATTCTGATTCACTGATTATCTGCAACGGCTATAAGGATGAAGCTACATTGAACTGGCTTTGCTGGCGCAGAAAATGGGTAAACGTATTTTCCTGGTGGTAGAAAAGTTGAACGAGCTTCGACTGATTGCCAAGATGGCCAAGCAGCTGAATGTACGTCCGAATATTGGTATCCGCATCAAATTAGCTTCCTCTGGTAGCGGAAAGTGGGAAGAAAGCGGAGGCGATGCCAGCAAGTTCGGATTGACTTCCAGTGAGTTGCTCGAGGCACTTGATTTCCTGGAAAAGAAAGAAATGCAAGATTGCCTGAAGCTGATTCATTTCCACATAGGTAGTCAGGTGACTAAGATACGTCGTATCAAGACAGCATTGCGTGAGGCTTCTCAGTTCTATGTGCAGTTGCATCAACTGGGTTTTCCGGTAGAATTCGTAGATATAGGTGGAGGACTGGGAGTGGATTACGACGGTACCCGCTCTGCTAACAGTGAAAGTAGCGTGAACTATTCCATTCAGGAATATGTGAAGACTCTATTTCTATTATGGTGGATGCCAGCAACAAAAACAATATTCCGCATCCGAACATTATTACAGAAAGTGGCCGTTCATTGACTGCCCATCATTCGGTGTTGATCTTTGAGGTGCTGGAAACAGCTTCACTGCCTTCTATGGACGAAGACTTTGAGGTGAGTGCAGACGATCATGAACTCGTGCAGGAACTTATCAGATTTGGGATAACCTGAATCAGAGCCGTATGCTGGAAGCATGGCATGATGCCCAGCAGATTCGTGAAGAATCGTTGGACTTGTTCAGCCACGGTATTGTCGATTTGAAGACACGTGCACAGATTGAACGTATGTACTGGTCGGTTACACGTGAGATTAACCAGATTGCATCGGGCTTGAAACACGCACCGGATGAATTCCGCAATTTGGACAAGCTGTTGGCTGACAAATATTTCTGTAACTTCTCTCTGTTCCAGTCTTTGCCGGATTCCTGGGCGATTGACCAGATTTTCCCCATCATGCCGATTCAGCGTCTGGATGAACGTCCTGACCGCACGGCTACCTTGCAGGATATTACTTGCGACTCGGATGGAAAGATTGCCAACTTCGTGACCAGCCGTAATGTGGCACACGACTTGCCTGTACATACCATCAAGGCAAAGGAATCGTATTATATCGGTGTGTTCCTGGTGGGAGCTTACCAGGAAATCCTGGGAGATATGCACAACTTGTTCGGCGATACCAATGCCGTACATGTCAGTGTGGATGAGAAAGGTTACAGCATTGACCAGGTGATTGATGGAGAAACTGTGGCCGAAGTACTCGACTACGTGCAGTATAACCCGAAGAAGCTGGTACGTACTGGAAACTTGGGTGACGAAGTCTGTGAAAGAAGGACGTATCTCGCTGGAGGAAGGAAAGGAATTCCTGGCAAATTATCGTTCCGGATTGTATGGATATACTTATCTGGAGTAATTTAAGAAGTAGCATTATGAAAGAAAAACTGACCGTTATAAAAGTAGGAGGAAAAATCGTAGAGGAGCCTGATACATTGAATCAGTTGCTCGATGATTTCTCATCTCTGTCTGGCTATAAGGTGCTGGTGCATGGAGGAGCCGCTCTGCACTCGTATTGCCTCACAGTTGGGAATTGAAAGCCAGATGGTGAACGGACGTCGTATTACCGATGCAGAACCTTGAAGGTGGTAACGATGGTTTACGGCGGACTTGTCAACAAGAATATTGTGGCCGGCTTGCAGGCAAAAGTGGTGAATGCCATAGGTCTGACAGGAGCAGATATGAATGTAATCCGTTCAGTGAAACGTCCGGTGAAAGACATTGATTACGGCTACGTAGGAGATGTAGAAAAAGTAGACGGAAAGGCCCTGGCTGACCTGATTCATCGTCAGATTGTACCAGTGATGGCACCATTGACGCATGACGGGAATGGAAATCTGCTGAATACGAATGCCGATACCATTGCCGGAGAAACTGCAAAAGCTTTGGCCGAGTATTTTGATGTGACACTGGTGTACTGCTTTGAAAAGAAAGGGGTCCTACGCGATGAAAATGATGACGACAGTGTAATTCCGGTGCTGACTCCCGATTTATTTAAACAGTATGTGGAGGAAGGAATAGTGCAAGGTGGTATGATTCCTAAACTGGAAAATTCTTTTTCAGCCTTGGATGCCGGTGTGTCGCAGGTCGTAATAACCTTAGCATCAGCAATTCACAAAGATTCCGGAACAATTATCAGAAAATAATTCAAAAAATTTGGCGGGTGGGTGTAACTTTTATGAAACTCACCCGTCATTAGTATAGAGAGCCATGCAAGAGATTAGTTTTCGTGACAATATTCTGCCGCTGAAAGATAAGCTTTTCAGGTTGGCCTTGCGCATTACGTTCGACCGGGCAGAGGCGGAAGATATTGTTCAGGATGCACTGATTAAGGTGTGGAACAAGCGTGATGAGTGGGGAGAGTTGGAATCCATAGAAGCCTATTGTCTGACAGTAGTTCGGAATTTAGCTATTGACCGAAGTCAGAAAAAGAGGCCCAGAATCTGACCTTGACACCGGAAACGCAGGAAATGCCGGATGCACAGACTCCCGAGAGCCAGTTTGAACGGAACGAACAGTTTCAGTTGGTACACAGGCTGGTGAATGAACTCCCGGAAAAGCAACGAACCATTGTTCAGCTTAGGGATATTGAAGGTAAGAGTTATAAAGAAATTGCTGATGTGTTGGGGATTACGGAAGAGCAAGTGAAAGTAAATCTTTTCAGGGCCCGACAACGCATCAAATTAAAATACAGTGAGATTAACGATTATGGACTATAAGTACATTGAACAACTTCTGGAACGCTATTGGAACTGTGAAACCTCGGTAGAGGAAGAGCAGATTCTTCGGATTTTCTTTCAGCAGAAAGAGCTTCCCGCCCATTTGCGCCGCTACCGTTCTTTGTTTACTTACCAGGAAGAAGCTGCCGGGATGAAATTGGGTGATGATTTTGACAAGCGTGTGCTTGCGGAAATTGAACGTCCGGTAGTAAAAGCCAGAAAGCTGACGCTTTATTCACGTTTTATGCCTTTGTTTAAGGCTGCGGCTATGATGTTGCTGCTTTTTACATTAGGAGGAGTCGTGAAACATGCGACAGAAGAGGGTGGTACTTCGGGTATTGTATATGTGCATGATCAGTTTGAGAACCGACAGGAGACTCCGCAAGTTGCCTACGAAGGTGATTCGGTGAAGACGCTGATTCGGGAAACATCTTCCAAACCCAGACTGGAAGAAAACAGTAACAGATAGAACATTTTCATTTGCTTTTATATAAATAGTTAGTGCTTATTAAAACTTAAAACAACAACGAGGCTGTGAAGTTTCAATTCTCTCAAAATTAAATTACTAACTAAATAAAAAAGGATTACCGCGTGAGCAGTAGTCCTTTTATTTGGAATATTTCACTATTTTTGCCGCAATTTGGATAAGAACACATGTTTACAGTCATTGGAGTTATGCTGGGGGGGGATGTTGATAGGCTTTCTCCTTCGCCGTCAGGGG
>ENA-OQHP01000344-OQHP01000344.1-human-gut-metagenome-genome-assembly--contig:-NODE-344-length-15072-cov-1.710338_pt1 | contig 15072 bp, 22 predicted proteins | sample MGYA00242563_ERZ504717 | MGnify/ENA primary metagenome ERZ504717 (study PRJEB26092, sample SAMD00036212) | human gut metagenome | host: Homo sapiens | study: EMG produced TPA metagenomics assembly of... | reverse complement strand
CTTTTTTATTAATTTATTTTAGAAAAAGAAAAGCCACCGTTTATTGTGTTATTAATACTTGATATAACAGAATTAGAAGTATTTAACCCAACTCCCAAAAAATATCCAAAAGATGCACCACAAAGTATAGTGCCAGCTAAGCCGACGGCAATACTTTTCTTGTTATGTGTATTTTTTAGTTTCTTTTTCTTTTCCATTTTGATTGTCATTTGAAAAATTATAATTTGGATTTTCACTTTCAACCTGGTCAAGTGGTTGGTTTAGGATGTTTTCTTCAGTTGTATTATTTTCATTCATAATTATAGCCCTCCTCACAATGACTATGTCATTCTTTAGATTTGATTTAAGTGAATTGTAGCACATTAAAATCGAAAAAGTATGAACAAATTGTAAACAAAAACGCTTTATTATTTTTTTAATTTCTGCTTAATTCAAATGTAATAAAAACATAATAAAATGGGCTTGAATAATAAATTTTCTTAATAAATATATCTTATTATATTAAACATAAATAATATATAGGATTAAAAAAATTTTAAAATTGATGGAATAAATGAAATATATAATAAAAGACCTTCAAATCATAGTTTGAAGGTCTAGCTAAAATATAATTAAATTGGATAAATTTTAGAATTTACATCTGCTAAATTTGGATCTACACCAAATTTTTTGAGCTTGTCTGAATTTAAAGTAATCCATAGCCTGCTGAGGGAATAAAGCATAGCTAAGAACATCTTCTTCTTGTAGCTTATAGTCCTTCATTTCAGCTTCAAATTTTGCCATTTCTGGTTCAATTAAATCAGCAGGTCTGCAAGTAATAGGTTCTTCATCGCCTATTATTTTCCTACGAATTTCTTCTGAGATTGGTACAGGAGTTTGACCATACATACCTCTTACAATATCTTTTGTTTCCTTTGGTACCATCTTATATCTTTCGCCCATAAGAACATTTAAAACAGCTTGTGTACCAACAATCTGACTAGATGGTGTAACAAGTGGAGGATAACCTAAGTCTGCTCTTACCTTTGGAATTTCAGCTAAAACAGCATCATACTTATCTTCGGCATTTGCGTTTTTAAGCTGGCTAACAAGGTTAGATAACATACCACCTGGTACCTGATAAATCAAAGTAGATATATCTACACCAAGCATTTTTGTATTCAAAAGACCAGATTTAATATCCTCTTCTCTTATAGGTTTGAAATAGTCTGTAATTTCCTTTAAAGATGAAAGATTAAGATTTGTATCATAGTCTGTTCCCTGTAAGGCTGCAACCATAACTTCTGTTGCTGGTTGTGCTGTACCCATACTTAATGGTGACATATCAGTATCAATAATATCGGCACCTGCTTCAATAGCTTTTAAATAAGTCATAGATGCTACACCACTTGTATAATGGCTATGAACTTCAATAGGTACATTTACTTCTTCCTTGATTGCTTTAACTAAATCATATGCTGGCTTTGGAAGAAGAAGTCCTGCCATATCTTTTATACAAATAGAATCTGCACCAAGGTTTTCATATCTTTTAGCTAAATCTACATAATATTCAAGAGTATGAACATCACTTAATGTATAGCTGATAGCAAGCTGAGCATGGGCATTTTCTGCCTTTGTAGCTTTAACGGCTGTTTCAAGATTTCTAGCATCATTTAATGCGTCAAAATTCTTATAATATCTATACCATTTTCAATACTTTTTCTAACGAAAGATTCAACAACATCGTCAGCATAATGCTATAACCAAGGATATTTTGACCTCTTAAAAGCATTTGAAGTTTAGTATTTTTTAATACAGAACGGAATTTTCTAAGTCTTTCCCAAGGGTCTTCTTTTAAGAATCTTAAACATGAATCAAATGTAGCACCACCCATACTTCCATGGCACCAAATCCAATTTCATCCATTTTACTAAGAATAGGAAGCATATCTTCTATTCTCATTCTAGTAGCAATCAAAGACTGCTGACCATCTCTTAATGTACAATCACAAATTTTAATAGTTTTAGACATTATATTACCTCCTATCCTCTATATAACTGTAAGAATATACCAGATGCAATAGCTGAACCAATTACACCGGCTACATTTGGACCCATAGCATGCATAAGCAAATAGTTGTTAGGATTTTCCTTTTGACCAACATTTTGAGCTACTCTAGCTGCCATAGGAACGGCTGAAACACCAGCAGCGCCAATAAGTGGATTAACTTTACCACCTGAAAGTTTACACATTATTTTACCACCAATAACACCTGAGGCTGTTGAAATGCAGAAAGCAATCAAGCCTAAAAGAAGTATAAATAATGTTTGAGCCTGTAAAAATTGGTCTGCTCTTGTTGTTGCACCAACAGATACGCCAATAAATATACTTACAATATACATAAGAGCTTCTGATGCGTGATGAGCCAATTTTTCTGTAACGCCACTTTCTTTGAATAAATTACCTAACATAAGCATACCAATTAATGATGCTGTATCAGGAACGATTAAAATTACAAGAATAGCTGTTATAATCGGAAAGAGAATTCTCTCTTTCTTTGAAACAACTCTAAGCTGCTCCATTTTAATAGCTCTTTCTTTCTTTGTAGTGAGTAACTTCATAATAGGTGGCTGAATAATCGGAATCAAAGCCATATAAGAATATGCCGCAACAGTTACTGAGATAAAGGTGTGGTGCAAGCTGTGTTGTAGTAAAAATAGCTGTTGGACCATCAGCACCACCAATGATACCTATAGATGCTGCTTCTTGAAAGTTAAAACCAAGACATAATGCTCCAAGAAAGGCTGCAAATATACCAAACTGAGCAGCTGCACCTAATAATAGACTTTTAGGATTTGCTATAAGAGGACCAAAATCTGTCAATACACCTACACCCATAAATATAAGTGGAGGAAATATGCCTAATTCATCACCTTGGAAAATATACCAGAGCAAACCACCATTGAAGTATCTGTTGGTTCATTCATTATTCCTGCACCAGGTAAATTAGCTAAAAGCATACCAAAGGCAATAGGTAAAAGCAGTAACGGTTCATATTTTTTTACAATAGCTAAATAAAGAAGGAAACAAGCTATAACAATCATTATTAAATATTTATAGTTATCTCCTTGAGCAAACTGGGCAAATCCTGTGTTAAGAAGGAAGTCCTTTAATGCTTCAAATAATTGTTCCATATTTTTTATGCCTCCTAAAATTATTCGGCAACAGTAATGAGGACATCTCCAGAAGCAACTGTTTGACCCTTTGTTACATTTACTGATGCAACAGTACCAGCACTTGGAGTAACAATTTCATTTTCCATTTTCATAGCTTCAAGTACAACAACACATTGATTTGCTTCTACTTTATCGCCTACATTTACTTTAATATCAAGTATATTACCAGGCATTGGGCTTGTTACCTTTGCACTACCTTCAGAACCTGTATTGGCAGGAGCTGGTGCAGCTGCAGGAGCAGCAACTGGTGCTGGAGTAGCTACAGGAGTTGCCTGAGTAACAGTAGGAGCTTTTGTAGCTACTGCTCCATTTAATTCTTCAACTTGAACATCGTAAGTGTTACCATTTACAGTAATTCTATAATTTTTCATCATTATTATCCTCCTAAAAAATATTGTTTTGCTGTTCAGTTACAGCTTCTTTATTCCAACTTGAAACTCGTCTTATACTTTTTACAACTAACTTGTCTGGACCAACTTTTGTTTGAGCAGAAATAGCAGCTGTTATTACAGCAATAAGCTCTAAGTCGTCTTGTATTGGCTGTTCTTGTACAACTGGAGTTGAAATTTTATTTACAGTTTTAGTTTCATTTGGCTTTTCAGTAATTTTGTTTGTGTCTTTGGCTTTTTTATTTTCCAAATTTGCGATAAAATTAAAAATCATGAGAACAAAACATATAAAGGCTAAAACTGCAATGACTACTATAAAGCCCATTACAGTAACTTCTACACCTTGAAAAAATACATCCATTTATAGTCACCTCTTAATAATCATTGCTTGAATGTTTCTTAGCAGGTTTTACTACTCTCTTAGTTAATAACATTTCAATAGCTGAAATGATACGCTTTCTAGTATTTGATGGGAGTATTACTGTATCTACAAAGCCATTTCCAGCTACGGCATATGGATTTGAAATATCATCAAATTTACTAGAATCCATTTGTAAAACATTTATAGAACTTGTTTTATCCATTAAAGATATTGTAGCTGTTGGCCAAGCATAAACAATATCTGCACCGATATGTTTAGAATTCATTAAGAAATAAGCATTACCTATACCATTTCTTAAAATAATATTTATTTTAGGAACAGTAGCATTTGCAAAACTTGACATAAGAATACTGCTATATTTTATAATACCCATCTGTTCTTCTTTAAGTTCTTTTTTCGTATCCAACAATATCTGTAAAAGTTAAAATTGGAATATTAAATGCGTCACATGTATTTATAAATTCACTAGCTTTTTTAGCAGCTTCAACATTTAACAAGCCGTTATTTGCAACGATACCAGTTGTGACACCATCGAACTTGCATAACATGTAATAATATTTTCGGCATAGTCTTCACGAAGTTCAAGAAAAACATTATTATCAGCTACAGAATTAATAACATACTTCATATCTATAGGAGTGACATCATCTTCTGGGATAATATTATCTAAGTTTGAATCTACTCTATTCAAATCATCGCTGGTTAATTCAGGTCTAACTAAATCAAGATTGTTTTCTGGTAAGAAATCAATTAATTGTCTTACTTTTGAAAAACAAGCTTTTTCATCATTGCAAGAAATATGAACCATACCCTCTTTAGAAAGAGTATCTGCTCCACCAAGTTGTTCGTAAGATGTAGATTTACCATCAAGACAGGCATTGTAGCAGGACTCATCATAAACATCTTTGCATTTTTCTTGCACATTACAACGAAATCAGATACTATAGGCATAAAACTAGCAATTCCAAGACAATCACCCAATATTATGCTTATCTGTGGAACAACGCCACTAGCATTAGTCTGGTTTTTGAATATAGTTCCATATGCTTCAAGAGTATTCAAACCTTCTTCAAGTTTTAAACCTTTTGAATCCATTATGGATACAACGGGACTACCCATTTTTAATGCCAAATCATAGATATTCCCAATTTTTTTTGCGTGTTTTACACCGACAGGTCCGTTTTGGCAGAATGCATAAACAATTTTACCATTAATTGTACCATAACCGGTTACAACACCTGCATCAGTGTTAAATGAACCTATTTCGACAAAGCTATTTTCATCGAATAAATTCTCTAACCTTAAACGCGCTTCACTTGGTTGTTCATTCATTTTTGATATTAAATCGTTAATTTGTCCAAGTCTACTCATTTTACTTCCCTCCACTAACATCAAACAGGATAAAAAAACATAAAAATTTGTAAAATACCTTGTAATTCTCTATATTTTATTGTACTATAAAATAGAAAATATTCTAATACTTATTTATATATAATTCATATAACGCATGAGTTATAATTAGGAGGTAAATATGGATTTAAAAGAATTTGAATATGTTCTTGCAATTAATGAAGATAAAAGTTTTTCAAAAGCTGCAAAACGACTTTTTATATCCCAACCATCACTAAGTCAATATATCAATCGACTAGAAAATCAGCTTGGTGTAACTTTATTTGATAGAAATACTATACCTCTTACTCTAACATATGAAGGCGAACTATATATTGAAGCCATGCAAAATATTGTAGAAATTTTTAATGGTATGCAGAAAAGTTTTGATGATATATCCGAACTAAAAAAAGGCAGAATAAACATAGGACTTACACCATCAAAGGCAAATAATCCTTTGCCGGCAATATTACCGGTTTTTAAAGAACATTACCCGGATATAGAACTTATATTAACTGAAGCAACTTCTTTGGAACTAGAAAATTTGTTAGTCAAAGGTGCTGTCGATGTATGTATGATGAATTTGCCAATAAAAAGTAAAGGCATTGAGTATGAGCCAATTATGACGGAAAATATCTTTTTAGCTGCACCACCTAATTTTACACCAAAGAATGTCGAAAAATCAAGTCCATTTCCGAAAATTAATATTAAAGATTTAGAAAATGAACAATTTATTCTTCTTCATTCGGACCAAAGATTACGACAAATTGCAGATAACATATTTGATAGTATAGGCATGAAGCCAAAAATTCTTCTTCAAACAAGTAGTATAGAAACAGCTATTAGATTATCTGCTGCTAACATGGGATTTAGTTTTGTTCCAGAGTCTTCTGTTAGATTTTCTTCAATGGTTAATCCGCCTAAATATTATACTTTTGGTAATACTGAAACCAGTTGGACTTTGGTAATAGCATATAGGCAGAATGCTTATAGGAGTAAGGCTGTTACTGCTTTTGCAGAAATAGCTAAAAAGTTGTATCGCGATAGGAGAAAATTATGTTTACAATACTTGATTTTGAATTCAATCAAGCTTTTTCAATGAATAATGGTAAGGATATGGTAAATCCAAAATGCAGATTTGAAATTATACAAATTGGAGCTGTAAAGGTTGATGATAATTATGATATAGTGGATGAATTTAATATATTAATTAAACCTAATATATATCCTAACATTCATCCATTTGTAGAAAAGATTACGGGATTTACAGATAAAGATTTTAAATACAAACCTTATTTCCCAGAAGCTTTTAAAAAATTTAGGAGATTTTTAGGTAATGATACATTATTAGGTACATGGGGATATAGTGATATTCGTGCCCTATTTAGAAATTTGACATATTATAATATAGCAACAGAACCTATGATTATAGAATATGTTGATATTCAAAAAATGGCAACTCAACATTTAAAATATTCAAAAGGTGGAGCTATTGGTTTAAAAAATGCAGTTGAAGCTTTTAACATTGATATAGAAAGACCATTTCATCATGCACAAGACGATGCGTACTATACAGCAAAGGTTTTGAAAAAATTGCACCAGAAAAACTACCTGTTAGAATATTTAATTCTTCGCATCTTAAGCCCAAAAAAGTACAGGAAAATCGCATTCAAGCGGTAAAATGTAGGCGTTCTAAATCAAATAGAACTAGGAAAAGCAAATGATTTATAAAAAGACAATAAAAATATCCTGCAATTTTAAAATTTGATTGCAGGATATTTTGTGTGAAAATTATTTTAAAAATCCAGAAATTATCTTTTCTTCAGCTTGTTCAGCAGTAAGCCCCAAAGTCCTTAATTTCAAAATCTGTTCGCCAGCTATTTTACCAATAGCAGCTTCGTGAATTAAAGCGGCATCAGGATTTTCTGCAACTAAAGATGGTTGCGCTATAACAGAACCATTTCCATCTAATATGGCATCGCATTCTGAATGACCAGTACATATGTTTTTGCCGATAATTTTAGAAGTATATTCTTGTTTAGAGTTATCTCTGGCAACTGAACGAGAAACAATGTCAGTTCCTGAATTTTCTCCCTCGAGTGTTACAACAAAATCTGTTTTTGCATATTCTTTACCAGATGTCATAATACGCTCTTTTATTATTAATTTTGCGTTTTTTCCTAATGTTCCCCTTGTTTTACGGTCTGTGCTATCTACACCACTAAGCTGAATAGTATCCATTGTTAGTATGCGTTTTCGCCCAAAGTACAATCTGTTACAGGGTCGATACGCTTTGCACCCGTACCATTACCTGTACCAATATGTTTTTCTTTATACAAAACATTAGAATTTTTTTCAAGAAAGAATCTATGAACACCATTATGTCTAGCATCATGTCCGTCATCTGTATGAACCCCGCATCCGGCAACAATTGTAACATCTGCACCTTCTCCAACAAAGAAGTCATTGTATACAACATCATTCACATCCCCTTTTGTTACGCAAGCAGGAATGTACACAGTTTCATCTTTTGTATTTGGTGAAATTATTATATTAATACCAGGAGCATCAGTTTTTGGCTCTATTTTTATGTTTTCAGAAGATTGTCGACCAGCACATTGACCGTCTTCACGAATATTGAATGCGCCATTAAACTTTCCTTTGAAATCAGATACTATCTTTAAAATTTCTTCTGTAGTTTTTTTCATTAGTTGTTACCCCCATTTAGACAACAATCACCAGTGTTTGATACTTCCAAGAGTGTTGGTAAAATTTCTTCTTTTTTACCAATATCTTTAACTACACCATTGCAATAACAATTATCTCATCGGCTATGTTAAGTATTCTTTCTTGGTGGGATATTATAAGCAATGTACCAGCATAGTTTTCCTTAATTTCAACAAAAGCATCAATTAATTCATTGAAGCTCCAGAGGTCAATACCGGCTTCTGGTTCATCGAAAATAGTAAGTTTTGTGTTTCTTGCAAGAACTGTAGCAATTTCAATTCTTTTTATTTCTCCACCAGAAAGGCTAGAATTAACTTCTCTATCTATGTAATCACGAGTACATAAACCTACTTTGCCTAGTAATGAACAAATTTCTTTTTCTTCTATTTTTTGCCAGCAGCTAATTCAAGTAAGTCTCTTACAGTAATGCCTTTGAAACGCACAGGCTGTTGAAAAGCGTAGCTTATACCTTTGTTTGCTCTTTCAGTTATATCCAAAGAAGTTATATCTTCTTCGTCTAAAATAATACTAACCAGATGTTGGCTTTTCTAAACCTGCAATTAATTTCGCAAGAGAAGTTTTACCACCACCATTTGGACCAGTAATTACAACTAATTTACCAGTTGGAATTTCTACATTTATATTTTTTATAATTTCTGTACCATCAGAAACTTTCCATTTTATATTTTGTAGTTCTAACATTATTGTTTCCTCCAAAAATCTAGTATTAACAAGTATATATATAAATAAACTAAATTATTTTTTATTAAAGAGTCTCTAATAATTCATAGAAATTAGGGAAAGAAATAGCTACACAATCAGAATCAAGAATAGTAGTTTCACCTTCAGCAACCAAAGCAGCTATAGCACAAGACATAGCAACTCTATGGTCTAAGTGACTATCCACAGTAGCACCCTTTAATTTTTGATTACCCTCAATAATCATACCGTCTTCAGTTTCAGTAATTACAACACCCATTTTGCCTAATTCTGTACTCATAGTTGCAATTCGATTGGATTCTTTAACCTTTAATTCTTCGGCATCTTTAACAACAGTAGTTCCATCAGCACAAAGAGCAGCTACAGCAAATACAGGTATTTCATCTATCATTCTTGGGATTATACTTCCTTCAAGTGTTGTGGCGTGGAGTTTTGAAGATTTTACTTCTATATCGCCTACTAATTCGCCACCAGATTCTCTCTGGTTGAGAATGTTTATTTCGCCACCCATAGCACGCAAAGCATCAATAATACCTGTTCTTGTTTCGTTTATACCAACATTTTCAATGATAATATGAGAATTTGGAACAATTAATCCAGCTACCATAAAGAAAGCAGCAGATGAAATATCGCCAGGAACATTGATAGGTTTTGCATAAAGCTCTTCTACAGGCGTAGATGTAATTACACCATTTTCATTTTTAATATTAGCCCCAAAATAATTTAAAATTATTTCAGTATGATTTCTTGAAGCGACAGGTTCATTAATAATTGTAGTTCCATCAGCAAAAAGGCTTGCTAAAAGAATTGATGATTTTACTTGGGCACTTGCCATAGGCATAGTATATTCAATAGAATGAAGTTTTGAACCATGTATAGTGAGAGGAGCAAATCCATCATTTGTGCTTTCGATGTTTGCACCCATTTCGGTAAGAGGATTAATAACCCTTCTCATTGGTCTTTTTTGAATAGAAGCATCCCCATTTAATTTTGTATCAAAATTTTGGGCAGATAAGATACCAGATATAAGTCTAATTGTTGTACCACTATTTCCAACATCTAAAGTTTCTGTTGGAGCAGTAAGTCCATGAAGCCCTTTGCCATGAACAGTAACATTTTCTCCATCAAAATCTATATCAATACCAAGTTTTCTAAAACAGGATATAGTTGACATACAATCATCGCCAGTTAAGAATCCAGAGATTTTTGTATCGCCTTTTGCCAAGGAACCAAACATAACAGCTCTGTGTGATATAGACTTATCACCTGGGATTTTTATCTGACCATTTAATTTTTTCATAGGTTTTATAGTTTTATTCATAATTCAACTTTTCTCCTTTATTTATTAAATACTTTGTAATTCATAGATTTCAAGATATCTATAGCCTTATTTTTATGAGCTTCATTTTCGAAAGCTATATAGAGAGCACCATCATTATAATCTCTAGTGTTTCGTATACCTATATTTTAATGTTAACACTATTAACACTCAATAAAGTTGCTATTGTAGCTATGGCACCGGGTTGGTCTACTACATCAACAGCAATCTCGTAAAATTTACATACAGTATTTTCATTTCTATTTTCAAAAGAGTTTCTATAATCTCTGGCATTTTCAAAAAAGAATATATATCTTCTTTGTTTTCAAGAGATGTTTTTAATTCTCTTACTGTGTTTATATAAGTGTCAAGCACCTTTAATATCGGTTCTCTGTTATCCTGACAAATACTATTCCATACATCTGGACTGGAACTTGCTATTCGTGTAATATCTCTAAAGCCACCAGCTGCAAAAGAATGCATATATCCATCACTGTCGGCTAGTTCTTTTACTGTATTTACAAGAGAGGAAGCTATAATATGTGGAACATGACTAATTGCTGCAACTGTATAATCATGAACTTCAGGAGAGATAACTACTGGAGTTGCCCCTAATGTCTTAGCAATATTTATCATTTTATCTATTTTGGATTGTGGTACATTATTTATTGGTGTAAGTATGTAAAAGGCATTTTCAAATAAATGTGCTTTTGCTGATTTATACCCTGTTTGCTCAGACCCAGCCATAGGATGTCCTCCTATAAAGCAGATGTCTTTAATATTTGATAATGTGTCACAAATTTTCTTTTTTGTACTGCCCACATCTGTAATAATACAGTCTTTTTTGATATAAGGTTTCAATTTACTTACATATGTAGGTATTGTATCAACAGTTGTACATACAATAATTATGTCACATTCTTTAAAGATTGACATATCTGTGAGACTATATTTATCTATTACACCATCATTATAGGCATCTATAAGTGATTTTTCACTTCTGTTCATTGCTACAATTTCGATATTTGTTTTTTCTTTGAGAGCCTTTGCTATGGAGCCACCTATTAAGCCAAGACCTATAATTCCTATAACCATCAGAACACCTCTCTAATATGTGCATTATCCATATTATTTTAACACTAATACCAAATTTGGTCAATATAATTTAAAAAAGTGAATAGTAAATCTTAAAAATATTTATTTTAAGGCAGCTATTTATTGTAAAAATTAATAAAAAATATAAAGGAAAAAAGATAAATTTGTTGAATTTATAAATACTAAAGAGAATGTGTTTGTGCAATTAAATCAAAGTATGCACATATTATATTTGTAAATAGTGATAAATAAACAAAGGAGTGGTGTTTTTATGAAAAGTTATCCTGCAAATCAAATTAGAAATGTTGCTATTATTGGTCATAGTGGAGTTGGAAAAACTACTATTGCTGAAGCATGTTTACATGTTAGTGGTGTGTCAAAGAGATTTGGACGAGTAGAAGAAGGCAATACGGTTAGTGACTATGATCCAGAAGAAATAAAAAGAAAAATTTCTATTAATTCTTCAATAATTCCTGTAGAGTGGTTAGAGGAAAAATTAACTTATTGATACTCCTGGCTATTTCGATTTTCTTGGAGAAGTTAAACAAGCACTTAGCGTATCTGATTTAGCACTTATAGTGGTTGATGCAAAAGCTGGTGTACAAGTAGGAACTGAAAAAGCTTGGCAAATAGCAACAGAAATGGGTATACCAAAAATGATTTTTGTTAATGGTATGGATGATGAGTCTGCTGACTTAGACACAGTTGTGGAATCTATGAAACAAGTGTTTGGTAAGAGTATTGCCCCACTTCAGGTTCCTTTTTACGAAGATAATAAATTTGTTGGGTTCGTAAATGTTATTAGAAGAGCTGCAAGAAAGTTTTATGAATGGACTTGTAGAGCATGTGATATGCCTGATGGATAGATGATTCAGTTGAAACTATGAGAAAAATGGTTGAAGAGGCTGTTGCGGAAACAGATGATGAATTAAATTGAAAAGTTTTTTAATGACGAGAGTATGACTCCTGAAGAAATACATAAAGGGTTGAGGATTGGTATAGTTGATGGTACAGTTACACCAGTTATTTGTGGGGCTGCTATATACACAATAGGAATAAGAGTATTAATGAACTCCATAAATAAGTTTTTACCACCTACTAACGAGGTTAAAGCAACAATAACTGCTATAAATCCTAAAACAGATGATTATGTAGAAATTAATTGTGATGAAAATGATCCATTATCAGCTTTTGTATTCAAAACTATTGCAGACCCTTATGTGGGAAGATTAAGCCTTTTTAAGGTTTGCTCAGGGGTTATGAAAAAAGACTCTATGGTTAAGAATGTTAATAAAAATATAGCTGAAAAAATAGGAAAATTATATATACTTAGGGGTAAGGAACAATTAGAAGTTGACGAGTTAAGAGCCGGAGATATAGGTGCGATAGCTAAGTTACAGAATACAAGTACATGTGATACATTAGCTTCAACAGATAGACCTGTACAATTTCCTGAAATCAGTTATCCAGAGGCTCATATGAAGAAAGCTATTAAGCCTAAGACAAAAGGTGATGAAGATAAATTAGCAAGTGCAATTAACAAAATTCTTGAAGAAGATAAGACCCTTAATTTTACTGTGGACAAGGAAACAAAACAATCTATAATAAGTGGTTTAGGGGATACTCATATTGATGTATTTGTTAGTAAATTGAAAAATAAATATAAAATAGATGTAGATTTAGATAAACCTATTGTTCCATATAGAGAAAAGATAAGAACTAAGGTACAGGCTAGAGGAAAGTATAAGAAACAATCTGGTGGACATGGTCAATTTGGAGATGTAGTTATTGATTTTGAACCAGTTGAAGACCAGACTATACCATATATTTTTGAAGAAAAAATTTTTGGTGGAGCTGTTCCAAAACAATATTTTCCTGCTGTAGAAAAAGGTTTGCAAGAAAGTATTAAGTCTGGTCCTTTAGCAGGATATCCTGTTGTTGGCATAAAAGCAACTCTTGTAGACGGCTCTTATCATCCGGTAGATTCTTCTGAAATGGCATTCAAGATGGCAACAACAATGGCGTTTAAAGATGCTTTTCGCAGGCTAAGCCTGTTATTCTTGAACCAATATCTTCTGTAGCTGTTACTGTGCCTGACGGTTATACTGGTGATATTATGGGAGACTTAAATAAGCGTAGAGGCAGAATTTTGGGAATGGAGAAGACTGGAGATAATCAGATTATACAGGCAGAAGTCCCTGCTGCTGAAATGTTAGAATATTCTACAGATTTAAGAAGTATAACTCAGGGAAGAGGCTCTTATACAGAAGAATTTGTAAGATACGAAGCAGTTCCTGCAGATATTCAAAATAAAGTTATAGAAAAGCGTAAGGCAGAAATGGCAACAAAGGCAGATAAATAGCATATAACTAAAGAAAAAATAGGCATTATTCAATGTTGAGTAATGCTATTTATATTTGTAATTATAGTTTTATTATGCCCTTTTCGAACATATTATTAATTGCAATATTATACCAAGTTTTGCATGAGCCCATGTTAAACCGCCTTGTAAGTAAACAGTATAAGGAGGCTTCATTGGAGCATCAGCACTTAATTCTATTGAAGAACCTTGAACAAATGCACCTGCAGCCATGATAACCTGACAATCATAACCTGGCATATCCCATGGTTCAGGAGTTACAAAACTATCTACAGCAGCGCCTTTTTGTATTCCTTGACAAAATGCAATAACGCCTTCAGGAGTTTCATTTGTATGGATTCTACTATGTCTACCCTTTTTTCTTCTGGTCTAGGCATTACTTCAAATCCTAAATCTGAACAGATTTGAGAGGCAAAAACAGCACTTCTAAGACTTGCGTTAACAACACTAGGAGCAAGAAAAAGTCCTTGAATTAATTTAGGTGTTACACCAAGCTAGGTCCTACCTCTTTACCCATACTTGGGGATGTAAGTCTAAATGCAGCGTTGTCAACATATTCCTCTTTACCAACTATGTATCCACCGACAGGAGCTATACCGCCACCGAGGTTTTTAATAAGAGAACCTACTACTAAATCAGCACCTACTTCTGTTGGTTCAATAGTATCAACAAATTCGCAATAGCAGTTATCAACCATACAAATTATATCCGGATTTATGGATTTAACTATCTTTATGATTTTTTCGACAGTTTCTATTGATAAACTAGGTCTATATTCGTAACCTTTTGAACGCTGTATCTCTACGAGCTTTGTGTTTGGAGTAACTGTGTTTTTTATTCCGTTGAAATCTATAATTCCGTCATTTAGTAAAGGGACTTCTTTGTATTTTACACCATGTTCTACAAGTGACCCCTTAACTTCTCTAACAGCACCTATAACACTTTGAAGTGTATCGTAAGGCTCTCCTGCTACACAAACAAGTTCATCACCATATTTTAAATTACCAAAAGAGCTACAGTAAGAGCATGTGTACCTGAAATTATTTGTTGTCTAACTAAGGCAGACTCAGCCTTAAATATATCTGCATAAATTTCTTCTAAAGTATCGCGCCCAATATCGTTATAACCATATCCTGTTGTACCGTTAAGATGAGCTTCTGAAAGTCTATTTTTTGCATAGCTTTAATAACTTTACATTGATTATATTCAGTTATTTCATCTATTTTTTAAAATATTTTTCAAGAAAAAGAAAAAATTAATTGATTTATTATAAAAAATATGAAATAATATATTTGCAATATTGATTTCAATGTAGGAGGATTCGTATGGGATTATTTGATTTTTTTAAGAAAAAAAACAATGAGGAATGGTTTGAGATTTACTCTCCATTAAATGGTAAAGTAATCGATTTATCAGAGGTTCCTGATGATGCTTTTGCACAAAAAAATGGTAGGAGA
>ENA-OQHP01000343-OQHP01000343.1-human-gut-metagenome-genome-assembly--contig:-NODE-343-length-15075-cov-2.088306_pt1 | contig 15075 bp, 19 predicted proteins | sample MGYA00242563_ERZ504717 | MGnify/ENA primary metagenome ERZ504717 (study PRJEB26092, sample SAMD00036212) | human gut metagenome | host: Homo sapiens | study: EMG produced TPA metagenomics assembly of... | reverse complement strand
CATGGTCAGCGCAGGCAGCTTCATTCTGTTCTACGTAGGCCTGGAACTGGCCAGCATCCCGATTGGGCCTGTCTGGTGGCTTTCGACAAATACCGCCATCACAGCGCGGAAGCAGGAGCCAAGTTCATCCTGAACTCCATGTTCTCTTCTGCCCTGATGCTTTATGGCATCTCCATGGTATACGGTACAACCGGTACCACTTACTTTGCCGGCATCACCACAGCCCTGACCGGAACCCCGCTCCAGGTAATGGCGATGGTGTTCTTCTTTGCCGGACTGGGCTTCAAGCTGAGTCTCGTGCCTTTCCACATGTGGACACCCGATACCTATCAGGGAGCTCCGACCAATGTATCGGCTTACCTGTCAGTCATCTCCAAAGGTGCAGCCGCCTTTGCGCTGATGAGCATCCTGGTAAAAGTATTCGGACAGATGGTAGCCGACTGGAGTCTCTTGCTGAGCATCGTCATTGTGGTCACCATCACCATTGCCAACATCTTTGCCATCCTTCAGGAAGACCTGAAACGCTTCATGCTTACAGTAGTATCTCACAGGCCGGTTATATCATGCTGGCTGTACTGGGAGGAAATGAACAGGGAATGGCTTCACTGGTGTACTACATCGTGGTCTATATCGTAGCCAACCTGGCTGTGTTCGGTGTCATCAGCACCATAGAGCAGCACACCGGAGGAAAGGTGGACAGAAGCACCTATAACGGATTGTACAAGACCAACCCACGCCTGAGCTTCGTTATGACACTGGCGCTGTTCTCACTGGCCGGTATCCCTCCGTTTGCCGGATTCTTCTCTAAATTCTTTGTATTTGCCTCTGCTTTCCACAGCGGTCACTGGCTGGTAGTGTTCCTGGCATTGGTAAATACGATTATTTCACTCTACTATTACCTGCTGATTGTGAAAGCCATGTACATCACTCCAAACGATGCACCGGTAGCCACCTTCCGCACACCGGCTCTGGCCCGTACAGGTCTGTTTATCTGCCTTATCGGAGTCATTGTATTGGGTATCTGCAGTGGAGTGTATGAACTGCTTCACCATATGGCTGGACTGGGATTCTAATCTAAATATTCTAACTAAAGAAATGGGAAAAGGCTGTCTCATAATGAGATAGCCTTTTTATTTATTCTAACTGAACAAGTCTAAAACAATAAAATATTTTTAACCAAAATGGTTATGTTTACTTTTTAAAAAACAGGGAACTACAAAATAAATTTATTCCAAAAATGTTTGCGTTTTATAAAAATATATTACATTTGCCACCGAACTAAAATATAATATAAAACCATTATCAATACTAATCTACTATGAGTTCAAAAACATGTTTTGCAAAAAGCAGTTGTATTGTATTGGCAAGTGCCCTATTCTGCACTTCTTTGCCTGCGCTTGCAACTTCTTCTACAGCCGGCACAAATCTGGCAGTTCAGCAACAAGATCAAAAATTAAAAGGACAAGTAATTGATGCTACAACCGGCGAGCCTGTTATCGGAGTAAATGTACTTGTAAAAGGAAGCACTAACGGAACTATCACTGACATTGACGGAAAATACGAGCTAAATGCTCCTGCCGGTGCCATACTCCAAATTTCTTTTATCGGCTACAAAACAGTAGAAATAGCAGCTACCACCAGCGAACAAACCATCAAGTTACACGAAGATACTGAAACGTTGGATGAAGTAGTTGTAGTAGGATATGGTGTACAGAAAAAGGAGAGTTTGACCGGTGCCATGTCTACATTGAAGGAAAACAGACTGAAAGATGTTACTACCCCGACCGTTGAAAATATGCTGAACGGTAAAGTATCCGGAGTATACGTAGCACCAGGTTCAGGACAACCAGGCTCTAATGGTGCGGTACAAATCCGTGGACGTGCGACTCTGAGCGGAAGCACCTCTCCGTTATGGGTTATAGATGGAGTAATCGTAGGTGAAGATCCCGGTGTATTAAACCCATCGGATATTGAAAACATGACCATATTGAAAGATGCTGCTTCAACTGCCATTTACGGTTCACAAGGTGCCAATGGTGTTATCATTGTAACTACCAAAATGGGAAAAAGCGAAAAAATGAAAATCAATGCTTCGGTCAAACTCGGTGTCAGCACCATGACAAACGGAAAAATGGAAGTAATGAACGGAGCAGAGCTATACGACTACTATGCATCTTTCCCAAATCAGGAAGACATCAAATTCTCACGCTGGAACCCGAACTAAGAAATGCGAATTTCGACTGGGGAGAACTGGCATCACAAGCTGGATTTACGCAAGACTATAATATTTCATTATCTGGAGGAAACGAGAAAATGAGCTCTTATTTCTCTTTAGGATATTATAGCGAAGAAGGAACTGTAAAAGGATACAAATACGACAGATACAGCTTCCGTTATCGTTCCAACTACAAACCATTTTCATGGTTGACTATCAAACCGAACATATCCGGTTCGATGAAAAATACGGATGATTCCCAATATGATTATACTGCTAAATATACAATGTTCCCTTGGGATAGCCCATATGATGAAGACGGCAACCTGGTACCCGACCGTTATAGCGGATGGGTGGACAGCTCTGACCTGAACTATCTGAACTCCATTTCTTACGGAAATCATACCGCAAGAAAAACGTACGAGTCTCCGGGAACTTGACTTTGATATAAAAATTACTGACTGGCTGACTTTCACGTCTGTCAATAACTACCGTTGGACAGGCTACTTCCAGTCTACTTATGCAGATCCGCGTACAGACAGTGCTTCTGGAGTACAAGGACGTGTAGAAGAAGAACAGACCAACAACATACAACGATATACCAACCAATACCTGACATTCAACAAGATATTCGGAAAACACTCCGTACAGGCATTGCTGGCATATGAATTTATGGATACATCTGCCAAAGTAATCAACGCCAAAGGTACTGGTATCGTTTCTGGCTTTGAGGTACTGGATGCAACCGCTACCCCTGAAGAAGTTGGAGGAAACCTTACTGAATGGGCTAAACAGTCAGTTTTTGCCAAGGCAAACTATACTTACGACAACCGTTATCTTGCAGAAGTATCTCTTCGCCGAGACGGGGCTTCAAACTTGGAGATGATAAGAAATACGGTAACTTCTTCTCAATCAGTGCAGGATGGAACATCAACCGCGAAAAGTGGTTCAAAGCCGACTGGGTAGACGTATTAAAGTTACGTGCATCTTATGGTTCAGTAGGTAATATTCCATACTCTAAATATCCGCAATACGGCTTGTACTCTGTTTCTTCTAACTACAATGGTATTCCTGCTATTCTTATCAGCCAGGTTGGCAACAAGGACCTGACTTGGGAACAGACTTATACCGCTGGAGTAGGTATTGATGCTAACTTCTTCAACAACCGTCTGCGTTTCGTATTCGACTACTACAATAAATACACTTCCAACATCTTATATCAGGTTCCGGTTTCCGGATTGACAGGTATCACCAGTCGTTGGCAGAACGTAGGAGAAATGCGCAACTCTGGTATTGAAATCACCATTGGTGGAGACATTATCCGTACAAAAGACTGGTTATGGAGCCTTGACCTGAACATGGGTTATAACAAGAACAAGCTTGAAAAGCTGTATGGTGACGACCCGAACATGATGATTATCGGTGGTGGTGGTAACGATACAAGCATCGCCGGAGCAGCAGAAAAAGTGTTGAAAGTAGGTTATAGCACCGACCGTTACTATCTGCGCGAATGGGCAGGAGTTGATCCGAAAAACGGTGCTCCTCTGTGGTATAAAAACGATGGTAGCGGAGAAACAACCAGTAATTATTCTGAAGCTAAACAAGTAATGACAGAAGCTACTTCACCAAAACTGTTTGGTGGATTCAATACCTCTCTGACATGGAAGAACATTGACTTGAACGCTTCATTCGGATTCTCACTCGGAGGTAAAATCTATAACTATTCCCGCCAGGAATACGACTCAGATGGTGCCTATACAGACCGTAACCAGATGAAGCTGATTGACGGTTGGTCACGCTGGGAAAAAGAAGGCGATATTGCCACTCATCCTGCTGCCTCTTACGGAAACAAGAGCAACTCAAACAAGGCATCTACCCGTTATCTGGAAGATGGAGATTACCTGAAACTGCGTTCTCTGTCTATCGGTTATAACTTGAACCTGTCTAAATATTATATCCAGAACATGCGTATTTATTTCACAGCTGAAATGTATTTACACTTACAGGATTCTCAGGAATCGACCCTGAAGTCCCGGCATATTACGATGAAACTACCGGTACCTACAAGTCAATCGGTACTGCAGGAGCAAACCTTTATCCATCTACACGTAAATTCATGTTCGGTATCAATTTAACCTTCTAATTAGCACACACTTATGAAAAAGATAACTTCAACTATACTTTTATCCCTGAGTATCACAGGAGGAGTATTTACGTCTTGTGACATAGACCGATTCCCCAATAATTACATGGCAACCGACCAAGTAGCAGACAACCAGGAAGTACTTTTTGACAACATGCTGAACGGTATGTATGCACAGCTGAAAACATGGTCTGACCCTATGCACCGTTTAGGCGAATACGCTGGTGACAACATGATGATTCGCGGTGCCTCTACTGATGCCTTCTACGAATTCATCACTTACTCACGCACCCCAGATAACTACCGTCTGCAGAACTTCTGGGACTATGGATACAAAGCCATTGCACAGGCCTCAAATATTATCAACATGGCCAAAGAAACAGATGATCCGGAAATTAAAAGCAAATTAGGAGAATGCTACTATGTACGTGGTATGATGTATTTCTACCTGTGCCGTGCTTTCGGGCGCCCTTATTATCAGGCTCCTGATAAGAATCTTGGAGTTCCTATCGTAAATGGAACTCCTAGCGAAGAGGAAATCTCAAACCTTTCTCTGCCAGACCGTTCTACGGTAAAAGATACTTATCAACAAGCGATTAATGACTTGCGTACAGCTGAAGTCTGATTACAACCTCATTCAAGAGTGCGGACTATGCGTCAAAAGAAGCAGCTCAAGCCATGCTGTCACGAGTATATCTGTACATGAGTGGAACTTATGAAAATCCCAATACAGAATATGCCGACTCTGCACGCTATTATGCCGACCTCATCATTAACTCACCTCAATTCCGTTTGGTATCACGCGAGGATTACATGAAATCGGCCAGAACAGCTCCTGAAAACTATCCGGAAGCAATCTTTGTCATCAAACGTCTGGCCACCGACTTTCCCGGATTTGATTACTACTATGGCATCGGAGGTATGTACTCCAACATCGGTGGTATGGGATGGGGAGAAATGTATGCCAGTGCCAAGTACATCGAACTGCTGGATGAGACCAAACGTAACGACTGGAGAAAAGGTGATGAAGGAATTGTAGATGCTCGAGCTAAGTTCATTGAACCTCAATATATTACAGATGACAACGGAAAATACACAGAAGTTCTGCGTTTCATTACTCCCAATACTGCAGGAACAGGATATACTTATGTTCAGCTTCCTGTAAATGAGGGAAGAACAGAGTGCTGGACTGTAGACGAAAACAATAAGCCCAAAGACAGATATCCTATCAGCCTTTATTCAGGCCGCACTCCTGAAGAAGAATATTACACCATCAACTATAATGGTGCTACATACACAGGTGTAATTGATTATAAAATGGCTCTCAACAATGGTTACCCGATGTTCTACATCACTAAATGTTCACGCGAGGATAATCTGGAATCACAACTGCATTCACCCATCATTTCGCGTCTGGATGAAATGTACCTGAACCGTGCAGAAGCTTACGTAAAACTAGGACAGCTTGAAATGCAAGAATTGATGTCAATGAAATACGTAAGCGTGCCATCAATGAACAAGCGACTTATGACTCAAATACTTTCTCAGCCAACGCTGCTGAATTGGTAGACAAAGAACGTCAATTGGAACTGGCTTATCAGGCAGAACGCAGCTACGATGTATTCCGTAACGGTGGCACACTGACCAGACAATATCCGGGACCTCATCCTACAAGTGATGTACTGGCCACTGACTATCGTGTGACTTACTATATACCACAGACAGCTATTAACTCTTACCCGAACGGAAGCACATTAACTCAGAATCCGACAAGTGATGAAGGGGTTATTCTTCATTAATGAAAAAATCTGACAAGACTTTATACAAGCTGCCTCATTCTACTGGATGGGGCAGTTTTTTACAGCCAAATTCCTCAGTAAACAAAGTTTTTCTCTTATAAAAAAACGCAAGTGCGTTTGATCTAAAACGCAAGTGCATTTGAAGTAAAACGCAAGGACGTTTTACCTTAAACGCAAGGGCGTTTTTGTCTAAACGCAAAAGCGTTTGAGGACATATCGAAAAACGCTTACCAACTATTCTTTCTTACAGAATAAGAATGGTTAGTTAAATAAAAATGGAGTTAGCCTAATAAAAAATCCGGATTACTCGTTTTAGAGAACCCGGATTACACGTTGTATTATTCGTAGAATTTCTATCATTTAAACATCTTCTCCAAATCATCTTCTTTCAATACGGCCAGTACAGTCTTTCCATCTGGCGTATAGTTCGGAGTAGATACGGCAAACAAATCATCGACCAGGCGATTCATTTCCTCATCGGTCAGTACCTGTCCCGGTACAATGGCTGCTGCTTTTGCCAATGAAAGTGCAAGCATACTTTGTACTTCTTCCTTCACTTTACAACCTTTTTCAATCGCCGTCTGTACCATATCTGTAACCAGTTTCTCTGGATTCAATCCCTCAATTCCAGCTGGAATACCGTTAATAGAATAAGTACCCCCTCCCAGACTACTAAGATCAAATCCCAAGGCATTCAAATCGTCCATAAACTCCTCCAGTACAGGTATCTCAGAAGGAGAGAAATGTACCATATCCGGAAACAGCATTCGCTGGGAAGCATTCTTTCTATTTTCTATCTGCGCCATATAGCGGTCGAAGAGAATACGGATGTGGGCACGCTGCTGATTAATAATCATCAACCCAGACTTTACAGAAGTCAAGATATAGCTGCCTTTATACTGATAATGGTGCATGGAATTTTCCTGAGACTGCTTTTCACCTTCTTCACTAGAGAAAGATGGAGTAACGGCATCTTCCTGAGAAGCCTGTCCCCATTCTGTTGATTCTGGGAAAACGGTCGTACTTCTTCTTCCGGTTGAATATCCGAATCCGATGAAGTACGTTCCAGCCCTTCAAACAAAGGTTCCCATTCTACCCGATTTTTGTGACTGCCAAACGAAGGAGTATAATTTCCGCTTCTGCCAAAATCCGGCATTCCACCTTTATTCATGGAAGAGCGTACAGAGGTACCCGCAGGCGCACTCCATTCTCGCACATCCTGTCCGAAGCTTTCTCTTTCCGTTTCTTTATTGGTTGCCGATGCAGAAGAGTAAGCAGAAGGAGGCACTGCCGCTGTATTAAACGGATTATAAGAAGGGTCAAACTGGTTTGAGGAGGTGCCACCGTATAAGGAGAATTCTCAAAGGCAGGAATGTCCGGCATACCTTCTGTATCAAAATCAATCGAAGGTACCGCGTTGAAACGTCCTAACGTCTCTTTGACTGCAGCCGAAAGAATCTGCACACGGCTTGTTCATTCTCAAACTTGATTTCTGTCTTGGTAGGGTGTATATTGACATCTATATCCGAAGGTTCCACTTCGAAATAAATGAAATAAGAGACTTGTTCACCCACCGGAATCAGGTTGTCGTACGCACTGGATACAGCTTTATGAAAATAAGGATGGCGCATATAACGACCATTCACAAAGAAAAACTGGCGTGCCCCTTTCTTACGGGCCGATTCAGGACGACCGATATATCCATGTATTTTCACCATGGTGGTATCAATGTCCAATGAAAGCAGCTCCTGGTTCAGTTTCTTGCCAAATACCCCATAATACGCTGCCGCAAAGGAATGGCCGGCAGATTCAGCATCTCGGTGCCATTATGACTCAGCACAAAAGATATATCCGGATTGACCAGCGCAATGCGTTCGAATTCAGCTACAATGTTACTTAATTCCGTTTGATTGGATTTCAGAAACTTCCGACGGGCAGGTACATTGAAGAACAGATTTTTCACAGAGAAGTCACTGCCTCGCTGGCAGGCTACTGCTCCTGCTTTTCTACCTGGGAACCGGAAATCTGAATGAAGTACCTAATCCGTCGTCACTGGAACAAGTTTTCAGTTCCACCTGTGCTACGGCAGCGATGGAAGCCAAAGCCTCTCCACGAAAGCCCATGGTATGAAGGGCAAACAAATCGGCCGCCTCCCGAATCTTGGAAGTGGCATGACGTTCAAAAGCCATACGGGCATCCGTTTCCGACATACCTCGTCCGTCATCAATGACACGTATACATGTTTTCCGGCATCCGTCACCAGCACTTCTATATTTTTTGCTCCGGCATCTACAGCATTCTCCACCAGCTCCTTTATCACAGAAGCCGGACGCTGTATGACTTCTCCTGCCGCAATCTGATTGGCTACAGAATCCGGCAACAAACGGATTACATCTCCCGATGTCATAGTGTAAATTCTCCTGTAATCAGATAATGTAAAATATATAGCAATACCACAATAGCCACAAACATGGCTCCGTAACTCAGAGGTTTACGTCCGCTTTCCTTGCGACGCTTCAGATAGGTAGTACCTTCTACAAACTTACCACGAATGTCTTCCGGATTAAACTCTTTAGGAGGAAGCATTCCCAGTTCACGTTTGGCTGTCTCTTCTATTTTCTGCAGTTTTTCCTTGCGTTCATCCACATAAATGTATTCATGACGGAATCCGCGAGGCTTTCTCATTGTAAACATTCCCATATATTATTCCTCCTTCTTATTTTCAAACAATCGGGCATTCGGCAAAACGACCGGACCACGTACATTTTTCTTCAGCTGGTCTTCCACTCGTTTTTCCCTCCAATTAAAGATGTCGGCTTTGTTGAGCGGACGAATGTAATCAAACCACACAAAATTCTCCAGACGGTCTTTTCCGGCCGGAATCTGCGACATCGGATACAACACGCCATTGGATTTGGGGCTCATCACCATGCGTTCTATCTTACGGTCTTGCAGATAGATTTCCAGTTTACTGGTTTCAGATACATTCATTCCTATCAGCGTACTGTCGGAGTCCATCGGATAATAAACAACTCGTACGGAACCTATCACTTCCGTCTTTCGCATTTCTCCATTCGTGAAATAGGACTTCATCTCTTTTCCCGTCACCTGATTATAAATCGTTGAATCCACCCGTTCTACCGAAGTGCCTGCCCTATAATGTGCGACCAGTCAATTGTACTGTCGTTCATATAGACCTTTATCACTTCGCCTAAAAGCTGCTGGTTCTTGTTCCAGATAATCGGGTCACGATACATCGTAAGACAACTGTCCACTGTAGAAAAAACTAACGAATCGGCCGTACCCTGCACATCAGTACGATAAAAACGTACTTATGGAAAGCTCTCATTTCACGGAACATGGAATCGGTATTCTGATGGAAAGTTTCCATCAGCAGAGTATCTGCATGAAGAAACAAACTGTCGCCCTGAGAATAGTCTATAGCTACGGCACTATCCGTAGCAAAGGCATAGTCTGTCTGCTCGTTATAATAGCCATATTCTCCGGTAAGCATGTTCCGGTTGATTGTATCCGTCATCACCATCCGACTGAAAACCTCTCCCACGCCGGTATTACGGTCGTAGAAAAGCGTATCACCAGTCAGCTGTTTTCCCTGATTGGTAAGCACAGAGCGGTCATACAAATCGGCCTTACCCGTTACGGTATTGTAAGTTCCCTTTTCAGAATAAATGTGGTTGGCATCGCTCCAGATATCCGAAGGGCCGACAATATCAGCTATCTTCGAAGCCGTATTATAGCGTAAGGTATCCGAAGTCAGTGTAAACTGAGGATTAACCAGCTTCACATTGTAATTAAATACGGATTGCTTGGTCTGAGGACTATATTCTCCCCACTCGGAGGTCAGCACATTCTGCTCATCCATCAGGGTTCCCCCATCAAAGAAATATCCCAAGTTGTAGACCCGGTCATAATTCAGGCTATCAGTCAGCAAGGTATCGTACGGTTCTCCATCCGACATTACAGCGCATCTCTGCAATCTGTGTCAATCCATCATAGTACAACCGGTCGCCATAAAGAAACAGCGTATCTCCCTGCACCATTTTCACATTACCAAAAGCCTCAAAGCTGCTAACCTTATCGTAGTAACATGCACTGTCGCAATACATATACACACTATCATGACGAAACCTCACATTTCCGGTTACAATCTGTGCGTCCGGATGAGTTGCATCCTTACGCAACAAATCAGAATGTAACAAATAGACTTTACTTTTAGCTACCGGACGCTGCTTGGAATCCTCTGGCTTTTGTTTCCCCTCAGCCTCCGTTTTCGGGCGCGCAGTCTGTGGAGGGACAGCTATCCCCCTTGTGCCGACAAGCCAAGAATGGTCAGGCAAAATGCTACAAAAAGCAAAAAATTGCAGACTTCTCATCACTGTTTAATCCATCCCGGATATTTAAAATCACACTTACGCCAAGACGGTTGATACGCACGTAAGTATTTTTTTGCTTTTCTACAATCCATTTCTGCAGTTTTTCTTCACTACGGTTGGCCGTAACAATGTCTTTCAGACGCTGATAGTCTTCTGAGATTGTAGCTTTATGTCCGTCAATACGATTCTTCAATTTTACGATAGCACACACTTCTTTTCCTTTTGCATTAATCATTGTAAAAGGTTTGGAAACTTCACCAATCTGCATTCCCTCTACGGTCTTTGCAACTTCCTGAGAAATCAGGCCAGCCAGCTGCTGCATTTCAAAACGAGAGGTAGAAGTCTGCGGGTTAGCCAGCAAACCGTGGTTGTTGCGTGTATCTTTATCCTGAGATACCCATGTAGCCGCTTCATCAAAAGTTACTTTCCTTTTCGGATATCGTTAGCCAGTGTATCCAGTTTATTCAGTTCTGCCTCAATTTCTTTCTCATCCACACGAGGCTTAATCAAAATATGGCGATAGCTTACACGGTCACCACGCTTTTCAATCAGCTGAGCAATATGATAACCATATTCTGTTTCAAACACTTTTGAAATCTTCTTCGGGTCAGTCAGGTTAAATACCACATTGGCAAACTCCGGAGTCAATTCTCCACGACCTGTAAAGCCATATTCTCCTCCACGACGAGCAGAGCCCGGGTCTTCAGAATACATACGCGCCAACGTAGAGAAAGTAGTTTCTCCCTTATTGATACGGTCAGTAAAATCACGCAATTCTTTCTTTACACGTTCGATTTCTTCTTCCTTAATCTTAGGCTCTCTGGTAATAATCTGCACCTCTACCTGAGTAGGCACAAAAGGAATACTGTCCTGAGGAAGCTTACTGAAATAGTTACGCACTTCCGCAGGAGTCAGCTTGATGTCTCCTACAATCTTCTTCTGCATTTCCTGTACCGTCAATCCGTCACGAATATTCTCACGCAACATTTCACGTATCTGGGTAGAAGTTTTATTGTAATATTCTTCGAGTTTTTCTTTTGAATCCAATCTGTTCAGTCAACCATGAAATTCGTGTTTCTACCTGCTGCAGAACCTCCTGGTCGCTCACCTCAATACTATCTATCTCAGCCTGGTGAAGAAAAAGTTTCTGCACAGCCAATTCTTCAGGTATCACACAATAGGGATCACCATCAAAACGGCGACCTTCATACTGTGCATTCAAACGCTCATTCTCTACGTCTGATTTCAGAATAGCTTCATCGCCGACAACCCACACCACTTCATCAATCACATTATCTTGTGCCACGGCGGGTACTGTTCCTGTCAAGGCAAGCAAAACAGCCAAGACACCAGTCATAATCAATTTATTCATTTTCTGTCTATTTGATTTGTTTTGGTCCATTACATTACAAAGGACGAAGATACGGCATTAATTACTTTTTTCCGCTACAATTAACGGTTTTTAAAATGTCTTGGTTAATTTCAATCCTGAAGCCTCGCTTTAACTCTTCCATTTGTGTTCTCTCCGTCCACAAACGATAATCACGCTGCACTTCATTGCGCACATCCTGAAAGTCTTCCGGCCCTTTCTTCAGGCGCTTTCCCAATACAAAAGCATAAGGTAAATCCGTACGAGGAGTGAAATGTCCGCATTTAAAAGCCAGCTTATCTACATAAGGATTTGTACCAATCTGAAACAAGCCTGTTTCTACAACGACCTTCCATTCCGGATTCTCTTGAGAAAAAGCGGAAATTTCTTCATTCCATTTATTTAAGGGACATTTCTTCAGCCTCTTTTTCAGCTTTGAAGCCACTTCTTATTCAAACATGAATCACTCCTCCTTTAAAATGAGGCAAATCCCATGCGTAATCGTTTTTATGACTTTCAAAATAGCTCTGCAATTCCTTATCAGAAATATTACCTGATTTTGTACCTCCATGGCGCTTATCCCAATACGCAGCCAATAAGCCATCGGAAACTTGACACAACTCCATTCGAGTCTTGTTCAAAAGACTATCTTTCCGCTCGGTAAAGCCTGAATCAGCAACCTTTTGCAGGGCCGCATTTCCAGTCGTTTCTGATGGATATACTCCTTGCCTGCGATCCAATAGATACACGATGTGAATACCTAAAGGAGAAAAAAATGGAGCAGAATAATTACCTTTTTTCAATGTGTTCAATTGCCCGGTAAACTCTTTTATCAGACATCTTTCCGGAATCCACTCCCCATCCAAATAAGGAGAAGGCAAGGGAGCCTTCACATAAGATTGTGCCAGTTTTTCAAAAGGTATACCATTTTTTAAAGCCGTATAAACAGAATCTATACGCTGTCTGGCTACACGTTCCTGTTCGGAAGAAGCATGTTGGGGCAAAAGAAATGAAATCTGACGAAATCTTACCCAATTTAAAAGAGTATCTTGTTTTTGGGACATTCCCCTCTCTTCCGATTTCAGAATTTCATTTTGCAAGGCACTGCATTGCAACCGGAAATCGGTGATAGTATCCCAGCTTTGTCTTTTAGCATCTGCCACCTTCAACTTATAATACAAGAAATGAGGCAAGAACCGTTCTACAGATACACGACTAACTGCATACACCTGTATAATAATGCTCAAACTCCTCTACCGAAGTTTCCTCTCCATCAATCCGAAAAGTACCCTGCGATCTTCTGCATAAGAAACAGAGAATTTCAGCCCCATCAACAAACATAGGAATAACCACGCAATTCTACACATAACAGATTCTATTCATCATTTCATTAAACAAAAATCATCCTGTTCGCCAGAACAGACTACTGAAAGCAAGTCTGCCTGACGTCAGAATGATTATATCCGTATTATAAGTCAAAGATTATCTTACTGAGGACGACTATAGTTAGGTGCCTCACTTGTAATAGATACATCGTGCGGGTGACTTTCCAGAACTCCGGCATTAGTGATACGAGTAAACTTCGCATTATGCAATTCTTCAATATTATGAGCTCCGCAATAACCCATACCGGCACGCAAACCACCTACCAGCTGATAAATTACTTCATACAAAGAACCTTTATAAGGCACACGAGCAGCAATACCTTCTGGAACAAGCTTTTTCACATCGGTAGTTCCACTTTGGAAATAACGGTCTTTTGAACCATTTTCCATAGCTTCCAATGAACCCATTCCACGATATGACTTAAACTTACGACCATTAAAGATGATGGTATCGCCCGGAGATTCCTCAGTACCGGCAACCAACGAACCAATCATTACGCTGTAACCACCGGCTGCCAAAGCTTTCACCACATCACCTGAATAACGCAAGCCACCATCTGCAATCAAAGGAATACCTGTTCCTTCCAAAGCCTTTGCAACATCATATACGGCTGTCAACTGAGGAACACCTACACCGGCAACCACACGAGTTGTACAGATAGAACCCGGGCCGATACCTACTTTTACTGCATCTGCACCAGCTTCAGCCAACATCTTAGCTGCTTCACCTGTAGCTACATTTCCTACAACAATATCAATTCCAGGGAAACGTTTCTTAGCTTCTTTCAGCTTTTCAATCACGTACATAGAATGTCCGTGAGCTGTATCAATTACAATGGCATCTGCACCAGCATTCACCAAAGCTTCCATACGGTCGAATGTATCAGCAGTTACTCCCACACCGGCAGCTACACGCAAACGACCTTTAGAATCTTTGCAAGCCATTGGTTTATCTTTTGCTTTTGTAATGTCTTTATAAGTAATCAGACCAATCAGCTTTCCATCCTTGTCTACTACCGGAAGTTTTTCAATCTTGTTTTCCTGCAGAATCTTGGAAGCAGTCTCCATGTCTGTACCCGGCTCTGTTGTCACAATATTTTCCTTTGTCATCACCTCATCGATACGCTTATTCATATCCTTTTCAAAGCGCAGGTCACGGTTTGTAACAATACCAACCAAGTAATTCTCATCATCTACTACAGGAATACCTCCGATTTTGTATTCAGCCATCAAATCGAGTGCATCTTTCACTACAGAGCCTCTCTTAATGGTCACCGGATCATAAATCATTCCGTTTTCCGCACGCTTCACAATTGCCACCTGACGAGCTTGTTCCCCGATAGACATGTTCTTGTGAATTACTCCGATACCTCCTTCACGAGCAATGGCAATGGCCATCTGTGCTTCGGTAACTGTATCCATAGCTGCAGTTACAAACGGAATTTTCAACTCAATGTTACGTGAAAACTTAGTCGAGAGTTCGACTGTTTTAGGTAAAACCTCAGAATAGGCCGGAATCAACAATACATCATCGTAAGTTAATCCGTCCATAACAACTTATCTGCAATAAATGACATAGGGCTTTATGCTTTAGATTTTATTGCGTGCAAATATACAGAATTTTCTCAAAAAGTAAAAAGCAGTTAACATCTTTTTCATACCACATACCTATCAAATAAAACAGCTGCTTGCAAGGAACACCCCTCACAAGCAGCTGCCACAATATCATTAAATAAATGATTAATTAGCCATTTCAAGAAATGAACTTTG
>ENA-OQHP01000342-OQHP01000342.1-human-gut-metagenome-genome-assembly--contig:-NODE-342-length-15079-cov-5.449304_pt1 | contig 15079 bp, 17 predicted proteins | sample MGYA00242563_ERZ504717 | MGnify/ENA primary metagenome ERZ504717 (study PRJEB26092, sample SAMD00036212) | human gut metagenome | host: Homo sapiens | study: EMG produced TPA metagenomics assembly of... | reverse complement strand
GGCGACCATGCTGATAGATATAATATCGATAAGTACCTACAATGTATGAACGCTATAGCGTGCCACTTATCATCACAGGAAAAGGCATACAAAAAAGATTTATTGCCAGAAGATATGGCAGGAAGTCAAATAGATATTATGCCAACAGTGATAGATTTAATAGCTCCAGAAGGTTTTACTTATTATAGTGTGGGGAAATCTTTGAGTGAAAATAAATTAGGTCAAAGTTATGCTTTTTGGATAACTGCTGATGCTATCGGTAATACTGATGATTTAGTAGAAAAACCACAGTATTTTAATCGTGAAGTCTTGCCAGATAGAACTGTTTTAGAAAATTATATCAATGGTGTAAGAGCTATTTCTTGGTGGCTTGGCAAATATGGTACAATTATAGATGAAGCTTGTTGCAGTAAAATAAGAATAAGGTATAATTATATAGAAAAATAAAAAAGATAGGGTGAATAATTTTGAGTAATTTAGAAGTTGGTATTGTAGGATTGCCAAATGTGGGTAAATCTACTTTATTTAATGCTATTACAAAAGCAGGTGCAGAAGCAGCAAACTATCCATTTTGCACAATTGAACCAAATGTAGGTGTTGTAGATGTTCCTGATGAAAGATTAAAAGTTCTTCATGAAATGTACAATTCTAAAAAAACTACTCCTGCAAGCGTAAGCTTTGTTGATATTGCAGGTTTAGTAAAAGGCGCTTCTCGTGGTGAAGGTTTAGGAAATAAATTCTTATCCCATATTCGTCAAGTAGATGCAGTAGCTCATGTTGTACGTTGTTTTGCTAGTGGTGATATTACTCATGTTGAAGGTAGTGTAGACCCAATTCGTGATATTGAAATCATCAACACTGAACTTTGTTTAGCAGACCTTGATTCTGTAGAAAAACGTTTAGATAGAGTTTCTCGTACAGCTAAAAGCGGTAATAAAGAAGCTCGTGCTGAAGAAGCTGTTTTGGAAAAAGTAAAAAAAGTAGTAGAAGAAGCTATTCCAGCACGTCAGGCAGAACTCAGTGAAGATGAATTAGAACTCATCAAAGATTTGAATTTATTGACTTTAAAACCTACATTATATGTAGCAAATGTAAGTGAAGATGAAGCAGCTACTGCTGAAAATGATAATGAATATGTAGCAAAAGTAAAAGAATATGCTCAAAAAGAAAATGCAGGCGTTGTAGTAATTTCCGCTAAAGTAGAATCTGAAATTGCAGAACTCGATGAAGAAGAAGCAAATGAATTTTTATCTGATTTAGGACTTGATGAATCTGGTCTTAATAAATTAATCAAAGCAGCTTTTAAATTATTAGGTCTTATGACTTTCTTGACAGCTGGTGAAGATGAATGTCGTGCATGGACTATTAAAGTGGGTACAAAAGCTCCACAGGCTGCCGGTAAAATTCACTCTGATATAGAACGTGGCTTCATTCGTGCAGAAATCGTATCTTATGATGATTTAGTAGCTTCTGGAAGTGTAGCAGCAGCTCGTGAAAAAGGTCAAGTTCGTGTAGAAGGTAAAGATTATATCATGCAAGATGGCGATGTTACACATTTCCGTTTCAATGTTTAATGCATAAATAAATATAGGGAAAATTCTTCCCTATATTTTATCTGGAAAATTTTAATAAAATTTTAATAATTTAATTAATTTAAAGCAAAAGGAGTGTTATTTATGCGTAAATTTAGTTTGGTCGGCTTAGTGATGGCTCTATGTATTTTATTTTCTTGTAGTCTAGTACAAGCACAGGATTTAAGAACAATTTCTGTAGATGGAAGTTCTACGATAAAAGTTGCTCCAGATAAAGCAACTATAAGTATTAGCATTGAAAATACTGCAAAAGATGCAAAATTGGCTTCAGCACAAAATGCTCAAATCATGCAAAATATTCAAAGTGCTATATTGGGATTAGCTATAACTAAAGATAAAATGCAGACAACAAATTATAATTTATATCCTGTATATAACACTAAAGATAATAGTAGAGAAATCATTGGCTACAGTGTATCAAATGAAATTACTGTTACTATAGATAATATCGATATGGTAGGAACTGTGATTGATACAGCAATTAATGCAGGTGCTAGTAATGTAAATTCTATAGAATTTGGTTTAAAAGACAGCCAAGTTTATAAAGATAAAGTATTACAGCAAGCTATCGCAGATGCTAAACGTAAAGCACAAGTAGTTGCTAATAGCTTAGGAAAATCTATAGTAAATGTAGTCAGTGTAAATACTGGAAGCACATATATTGAAGCTAAAAATTTCAATAATGCTATGTATATGAGAGCAGCTGATGCAACAGGAGCAACTTCACCTATTCAAAGTGGTGATATCAGTGTTAGAGCAAATGTATCAGTTGTATTTGAAATGAATTAATTAGATGAAAAAAGACTTTAGTTCTATTTAGAGCTAAAGTCTTTTTGCGTAATATTATAATTTTTCACCAGCATATTTGATTAAAATATGACCACTTCTGCGATTTGTAGCAAGTGGAATATTGTGAACGTCGCAAATGCGAAGAAGTGCGTTGATATCAGGTTCGTGAGGCTGAGCGTTTAATGGGTCGCGCATGAAAATTACATAATCTACTTTTTCAGTTGCTACCATAGCACCGATTTGTTGGTCGCCACCTAAAGGACCAGACATCATAGTTTCAACATTTAAATTATATTTTTCGTTGATTAATGTACCAGTTGTGCGAGTTGCTACAAGATGAAATTGTTTTAAGACATCAAGATGATTGCCAACAAATTCAAGCATTTCTTCTTTTTTCTGGTCATGGGCAATTAATGCGATAGTTTTCATAAATTTAACACCTACTTAATAATATAATTCCTTTTCATTTGTTATGGAACAAAGAAAAGGAATATAGGAGAAATAATAAAACATAAAAGGATTTCCATATATTAATCTTCTTTGTATCGACATAAACATCTAAAGGATATTATAAGTATAAACTATTTGACTTTTTTGGTAAAGAAAAATTCAGGTAAAATAATTCCAAGATAAGGTATTAATAAATTTGATAGCTTGTTATATAATATTACTTTAAAGTGTTGATAGAGCATATTTATTGCGGTATAATTATAAAAAATGAATTATATTCATATTTTGAAGAGGTGTGGGTGTGTATCCTATTAATTTAATTTTGGATAATAAGCCTTGTGTAGTCTTAGGTGGCGGACATGTGGCACTAAGAAAAGTAAAAGGTTTATTAGAGGCAAAGGCAAAAGTTACAGTTATCTCTCCTCAAATAGTGGAAGGTTTGGCTAAATTAGTGGAAACAAAAGCTATAATTTGGCAAAAAAAATGCTATGAACAAGGAGATTTAACTGATTTTATTTTGGCTATTTGCGCTATAGGCAATGAAGAAGTAAATGCACAAGTTCGAAAAGAAGCAAATCAAAAAAAGTGATATTAAATGTAGTTGATAGATTAGAATTTTGTGATTTTGCTTTGCCTGCAAAAATTAGAAGAGGTGATTTATTAGTAACTTTTTCAACTAATGGAAAATCACCAGCATTATCTAGATATTTGCGTTGTAAAATGGAACGAGAATTTGACGAAACATATGCAAATTGGTTAGATAAATTAGTGCAATTAAGAAAAGAAGCTATTGAAAAATTGCCAACAAGTGATGACCGTGAAATCTTTTGGCGTAGTGCGTTAAGTGATGATGTGATGGAACTTGTAAGGGCTAAAAAATATGATGAAGCGGAGGCGAGCATAAGAGATGCAATTAGTGGTTTTAGGGCTTAATCATAAAACTGTATCTGTAGAAGTACGTGAAAGATTTGCCATTTCTGTTGACAATATTAATAAAGGATTACGTCATTTAGATAATTATAATGGAATTAGTGAAGTTGTAATTTTATCTACTTGCAATCGCACAGAAATCTATGCTGTTGTAGATGATGCAAACGAAAATATGCAAGATGTAAAAGAGTTTTTCTTCACGCTTGCAGGAAGTGATGATGCGAAAGATGAGTATTTTTATTATCATGTAGATAAAGATTGTATACGTCATTTATTTGCAGTAGCTTCTAGCTTGGATTCACTTATCATTGGTGAAGGTCAGATTTTAAGTCAGGTAAAAAAAGCTTATTCAATGGCAAGAGAAGCTCAAGCGACAAGTACAATTTTAAATACTTTATTTCATCGTGCGATTACTACTGGAAAAAGAGTACGTACAGAAACTAGAATTGCTTATAATGCAGTATCTGTTAGTTATGCCGCTGTACAGTTAGCTTTAAAGATTTTCGGCAGTCTAGAACATAGCAATACGCTTATCTATGGTGCAGGTCAAATGGCAGAACTCACTGCTCGTAATTTAATGGGCAAGGGCGCTAAGAAAATTTATGTAGCTAATAGACATTTTGATAAAGCACAGGAATTAGCTAGTCAATTTGGCGGTGAAGCAGTAGGTTTCCGTGATGCTTTGCGCAAAGCAAATGATGTAGATATTGTAGTAACTTCCACAGGAGCACCTCATTATGTAGTAAAACCTTGGGAAACACAATTATTCATGTCTAAGCGTAAAGGTAGACCGCTTGTCATCATTGATATAGCAGTGCCTCGTGATGTTGACCCAGATGTAGCAGAGATAAAAGGCGTAGAATTATATAATATTGATGATTTAGAAGCTGTAGTTGAAGATAATATCAAAGAACGTGAATATGAAGCATATCAAGCTCAAAAAATTATTGATGAAGAAGTAAATTCAATTTTAGAGCGTTTTCAATATTTATCTTGTCAGCCAGTAATGGCTCGTTTATCAACGAAAGCTGAGCGCATTCGTCGTCGCGAAGTGAAACGAGCAATGACAAAACTTGGCGATTTAACTGAAAGTCAGGTTAGAGAAATTGAACATATGTCACATATGATTGTTCGTAAATTATTGCGTGAGCCAATGATTAAGTTAAACAGTTTTGCAGGAACACAACAAGAAGATTATTATGTGAATGCTGTAACTAAGTTATTTAAAATAGATGTATTAAAAGAGAGGGAATAATAGTGCGTAAAAAGATTGTTATTGGTACACGTAGCAGTAAATTAGCATTATGGCAGGCAGAATATGTGGCAGATCGTCTACGTAACAATATGAAGGTTTGGAAGTTGAATTGATGCATATTGTTACTAAAGGCGATAAAATTCTTGATGTGCCACTTGCTAAAATCGGTGGCAAAGGATTATTTACAAAAGAACTTGAAGTAGCAATGTTAGAAAAACGTGTAGATTTAGCAGTACATAGTTTAAAAGATATGCCGACTGTATTACCAACAGGATTATCTTTGACCACTATAACTAAGCGTTTAGATTGTGGAGATGCACTAGTTAGTCCCAAATATAAAACTTTAGAAAATTTACCACAAGGGGCTAAGGTAGGAACTTCTAGTCTTCGTCGCAAGGCTCAATTATTAAAAGCACGACCAGATTTAGATATTCATAGTCTTCGTGGAAATGTAAACACAAGACTTCGTAAATTAGAAGAAGAAAATTTTGATGCTATTGTTTTAGCAGTAGCAGGGCTTAAAAGATTAGGCTTTGGTGATAAAATAACACAGATTATTCCTCGTGAAATTTGTCTTCCAGCTGTAGGTCAAGGTGCTTTGGCTATAGAAACTAGAGAAGATGATGAAGAAATAAAACAAATGCTTGAATTTTTGCATGATGATAAAACAGCAGATGCGACAAAAGCAGAACGTAGTTTTTTAGCTCGTGTTGAAGCGGTTGCCAAGTGCCAGTGGGTGTTTATGCTCAAGTTGAAGATGATGATAGATTATCAGTAGAAGCAGTAATTGGTTCTATTGATGGCAAATGTATAATTCGTGATAAAGTCATAGGTTCAAGAAATGAAGCACAAGTTTTAGGAAAAATTTTGGCAGAAAAACTTTTAGCTAATGGTGGACTTGAGATTATGCAAAGCTTGGGTTTATGCTGTTTAGACAAAGCATAAATAAGTAATTGGGTATTAATTTATCTTTTGGAGGTTTTTATTAATGAATGGAATGGTTTATTTAGTAGGTGCAGGTCCTGGAGATTATCGCCTAATTACTTTAAAGGGAAAAGAATGTTTAGAAAAAGCAGATGTAGTTATTTGTGATTATTTAGCAGATAAACGTTTGATGGCTTTTGCTAAAGATGATATAGAATATATCTATGTAGGTAAAAAAGCTGGCAATCACGCAATGCGTCAAGAAGACATCAGCCAACTTATCGCTGATAAAGCGAAAGAAGGAAAATGCGTGGTACGCTTAAAAGGTGGCGACCCATTTGTATTTGGTCGTGGCGGTGAAGAAGCAGAAGTTTTAAAGAAAAATAATGTAGCTTTTGAAATCGTACCAGGTATCAGCTCTGCTATTGCAGCACCTGCTTATGCGGGTATTCCTGTAACTAATCGCAAAGTTGCAGTATCTTTTGCCGTGATTACAGGTCATGAAGACCCAACAAAAGGAAAATCCGATATAAATTGGGAAAAATTAGCCACAGCTGTGGATACTTTAGTATTTTTAATGGGTGTAGGTAATTTACCACATATCACAAGTCAATTGATAAAATATGGAAGAAGTGCAGATACGCCAGCAGCTTTAGTGCGTTGGGGTACAAAAGCAAAACAAGAAGTATTAGTAACTACAGTAGGTAATGCGGTGGAAGATGTAAAAAACATAATTTAAAACCACCAGCAGTTTTTGTAGTTGGTAATGTAGTAAATTTACGTCAGACAATTCAATGGTTTGATAATAAGCCGTTATTTGGCAAAAATATCTTAGTTACAAGAGCTCGCGAACAAGCTTCTAAATTGACAACAGCATTAGAAGATTTAGGGGCAAATTGTATAGAAGCTCCAGCTATAAAAATCACAACTCCTGATGATGATTTTGCAAGTTTAGATAAAGCTATCGCTAAAATCGGTGAATATGAATGGATTATTTTCACTAGTACAAATGGTGTAGATAGATTTTTCGCTCGCTTAAATGAAAAAGGATTAGATGTACGTAGCTTAAGAGATGCTAAAATTGCAGCTATCGGTACAGCTACTGCAAATAAATTAAAAAATTATGGTATCATCGCAGATAAAGTACCAACAATGTTTATGGCAGAAGGTATTTTAAATGTCTTAAAAGATGATATCAAAGAAGGCACAAAAGTTTTAATACCGAGAGCACAAAAGGCTCGCGAAGCTTTGCCAATAGGACTTCGTCAATTAGGTGCTATTGTAGATGTAGCAGAAACATATACTACAAAAATGGCAGATACAAATAAAGAAGAAATAAAAGCTTTATTAAAAGAACATAAAGTAGATATGGTAACTTTTACAAGTTCTTCTACTGTAGAAAATCTTTTAAAATTAATTGATGAAGATAAATCTTTATTAGATAATGTGGCTAAAGCAAGCATTGGCCCCATCACAGCCAATACTTGTAAAAAACATGGGCTTACAGTTGATGTAGAAGCCGATGTATATACTATAGATGGTTTAGTAGCAAAAATAAAAAATTTTGGATGGTGACTATTGATGAAACTCAATACTTTAAGACCACGCCGTTTGCGTTTAAATAGCGCTGTTCGCGACATGGTTCGTGAAAATTCTTTATCTGTAAAAGATTTAGTTTATCCTATCTTTGTGGTTGCTGGTGAAAATGTAAAAGAAGAAATTCCTAGCATGCCAGATGTATATCATCTTTCTGTAGATAATGCAGTAAAAGTAGCTAAAGAAGTTTATGAACTTGGAATTCCAGCGATTGAAGTTTTTGGTCTTCCTGAATATAAAGATGAAATAGGTTCTAGTGCATGGGATTTAAATAGCCCTGTACAACGTGCTATGCGTGCAATTAAAGAAGCTGTGCCAAACCTTGTAATTGTTGGTGATGTATGCCTTTGCCAATATACAACACATGGTCATTGCGGTCAGCTTTGTGGTCATGAAGTAGATAATGATGCTACTTTAAAATTATTAGCAAAAGTTGCTGTAAGCCAAGCTCAAAGTGGTGCGGATATCATTGCTCCATCTGATATGATGGACGGCAGAATTGCTGTAATTCGTGAAGCTTTAGATGAAACTGGCTTTAAAAATGTATCTATCATGTCTTATGCAGTAAAATATGCTTCTGGATATTATGGACCATTTAGAGATGCAGCTGATTCTGCTCCTCAATTTGGTGATAGAAGAGCTTATCAGATGGACCCTGCTAATAGCCGTGAAGCTATGAAAGAAGTAGAACTTGATATGGAAGAAGGAGCAGATTTCATCATGGTAAAACCTGCTTTATGTTATCTTGATATCGTTCGTCAAGTTCGCGATAAAATTGGTCGTCCTATAGCTGTATATAATGTAAGTGGTGAATATTCCATGGTAAAAGCAGCAGCCCAAAATGGCTGGATTGATGAAAAACGCATCGTTATGGAAACACTTCTCAGCATGAAACGCGCAGGTGCAGATATCATCATCACATATCACGCTATTGATGTAGCAAAATGGTTAAAAGGTTAGATATTCATTTTTCTTTTGTTTAAAAGAAAAACGAACCAAAAAGAAAATACACCCGCGATATTGATTTTACTTTGGCAAAGATAAAATCATGTCTACAACGCTCTAAACTCGCTTCGCTCAAACAGTAGGACTAAAACCGTAGCCTGATTTTATCTTTGTCAATAGCTTTTAGCTACCGTAAAAGTCTGCTAACGCGGGGAAGTTTGGTATTTATTGATAATACCGTACTATTAATTTCCGCATTATAAAATTTGAATGGTAACCTTTAGGTTATTGAAAATAATTATCGCTGAATACGTTTTTAGTCTGAATGTTTGAGCGAAGCGAGTTTCTAAGCGTTGTATGAAGCGATAAGTATTTTCAAAGTTCAAATTTTATCTGCGGTGGCTTTCTTTGGTTCGTTTCTTTGCCATCAAAGAAATGAACACTTGTAATAATTCTTTTTTTATGCTAAAATATCATTCATGAGCAGTTTCTCATGTAAGACTGCGGTATTCGGGTCTCGCGCAATGGAGACTCATGAACCCCGCCAGGTCCGGAAGGGAGCAACGGTAAGTGATCATCTTCATGTGCCGTGAGGGCGCCTGAATACCGTGTTCTTACCTGAGAAGCTGTTTTTTATATCCAAAAATAGGAGGGGAGCATTTATTATGGCTTATATGGCACTTTACCGAAAGTGGAGACCACAAGATTTTTCGGATCTTATAGGCCAAGAACATATCAGTGAAACTTTATCTAATGCTATAAGTACAGGTAAAGTAGCTCATGCATATTTATTTTCTGGACCACGTGGTACAGGGAAAACAAGTACAGCTAAGATTTTAGCGAAGGCTTTAAATTGTGAGCATGGACCGACACCAACACCTTGTAATCAATGTGTATGTTGTCAAAAAATAAATGATGGTTCATTCATGGACGTTTTTGAAATAGATGCGGCTTCCAATCGTGGTATTGATGAAATTCGTGATTTACGTGAAACAGTGAAATTTGCTCCTGTAGATGGTAAATATAAAGTATATATCATCGATGAAGTTCATATGTTGACGACAGAAGCTTTTAATGCTTTGCTAAAAACATTAGAAGAACCACCATCTCATGTTGTATTTATTTTGGCAACAACAGAAGTGCATAAGGTGCCAATAACAATACAATCACGTTGTCAAAGATATGATTTTAAACGCATAACTAAAGATGATATCTTAAAACGACTTGTGATGATTACTGATGAGATGGGGCTAAATGCAGATAAAGATGCATTGTCTATTATTGCCATTCAGGCAGATGGCGGTATGCGTGATGCACTCAGTTTATTAGACCAATGTCTTGCTTTTACCAAAGATGAACTCACTGTTACACAAGTGAGAAAAGTATTAGGGCTTGTAGGTCATGATTGGGTATGGCAGATAACAGATGCTCTATCTAAAAAAGATAGTCAAACGATTTTAACTATCCTTGATGAAGTAATAGCTCAAGGTAAAGAAATAAAACAATTATTGAACGAATTAGTATTGCATTTTCGTTCGATTATGCTCTATAAAGCTTCAAATAAATTATTAAATTTAAATATGTATTTTGAAGATGAAGAGGTATTATCTCGCCAAGCTAAAGAATTTACGCATGACCAGATAATGCAAATTATTCAAAAAATACATGAGGCTATTAATGAAATAAAATGGGCAAGTCAACCTAGAATAACGGCAGAAGTTTTATTTTTAAAATTATGCTGGCAAGGCGAAGCTGAAAATAATAATTCAGAAAAAATAATGTCGATGATGAATAATATACCTGCAGTAAATAACAAGGGTGCTTCAGAGGCAAAAATAATGGCGCTAGAACAGACTGTTTCTCGTTTAGATAGAATAGTCAAAGCACTTAGTAGTCAGTTGGCTAATATGCAAGAACAGTATAAATCAACTCCGATGACGAATACACCAATGATGAATACTTTTGTAGAGCCAAGACAAAATACAGTAAAAAGAGCTTCAAAAATAGTTAAAAATGAGCCAGTGCATACTAATATAATGCCGATGGAAAATGCTGATGCTACAGCTATTTGGCAAAATGTGTTGGCAGGGCTTAATGCTCGTCGCAAAAAGTTGTAGTGGCTTGTGTAAATAGAGCACTACCTTATCGCATAGCAGATAATCAATTTTTTATCCATTTTGATAGCCCATTTTTACAAGCTCGTACAGAAAAAGATGATTATCGTTTATTGATAGAAGAAGTATTAGAAAATGTAACAGGTCATAATTTGCGTTTAGTCTGTACTTGTGGAGATTTGAAAATAACGCAAATGCCACAGGTTAATACTACTTTAAATAATAATGTTGATAAAATACAGGAAATAAAAGCGCCAAAAGTAACAATTCCTATGATTGAAGATGAGGATGTATTGCCACAAGGTGATTATCAAGCAGATATTCCTATGCCTACAGATGAAGATTATGTAGATATAGCGCCAACAGATGTGGATTATGATAATATGACACCAGAAGGTAAACATACATTACAGACGGCGATTGAGATTTTTGGTGGAAAAATAATTCCTGAAGATAATAAATAATAGATAATTGACGATTTTATTTATTTGATACTCTAAATAGAGAAAATATTTATATGGAGGTATTTGATGTTAATCAAGGTAATATGGCTGGCATGATGAAAAGTTCAGAAAATGCAAGCTGATATGAAAAAAAATGCAAGATGAACTTAAAAAGAAAACTGTTGAAGTAAGCGTTGGTGGCGGTGTTGTTAAGTCGTTATGAACGGTGAAAAACAGATGCAGTCCCTTGTTATTGATAAAGCTGCAGTAGATCCAGAAGATGTAGAAATGTTACAAGACCTTATTTTATCTGCTGTAAATCAGGCTATGGTAAAAGTAGATGAAATGATGGCTAGTGAAATGAGCAAATTAACTAGTGGTTTAAATCTTCCTGCTGGATTATTCTAATGAGATATATTGAGCCTATGGCTAAGCTAATTGAACATTTTCGTGCTTTACCAGGAATTGGTTCAAAGACAGCTGTACGCTTAGCATATCATATTTTAGACATGGAGCCTGCCCAAGCAAAAGCCTTGGCGCAGGCTATTATTGAAGCTAAAGAAAAAATTGGCTTTTGCAGTTGTTGTTTTAATCTCAGTGATACAGACCCTTGTGCTATTTGCACTTCTCCAAATAGAGACCATTCTATTATTTGTGTAGTAGAACAGCCTAAAGATGTAGTGGCTATGGAACGTATGCGAGATTATAAAGGCGTTTATCATGTATTGCATGGAGCTTTATCGCCAATTGAAGGAGTAGGGCCAGAGGATATTCATATCAAAGAATTATTAAATCGTCTATATGATGATAAAGTAAAAGAAGTTATCATGGCTACTAATCCTAATATTGAAGGCGAAGCAACAGCTATGTACATTGCCAAATTATTAAAACCACTAGGTATAAAAGTAACAAGAATTGCTCATGGACTTCCTGTTGGTGGCGATTTAGAATATGCAGATGAGGTAACTTTAGCTAAAGCTATTGAAAATCGTCGAGAAATGTAAGTTCATTTAGAACAAAGGTTGTGATTTTATGGTTGAATCTACATTAGTTATTGCTTTTTTTGTGGGCTTATTGATTTTATGTGTATTCACTAAAATTTTTTCTATGCCACTAAAAATCTTATGGAATTGCATTTATAATAGCATAATAGGTGCTATCGTTTTATATATTATAAATTTCTTGGGATTTGTATACATTCCGATTAATTTTATAACGGCATTGATAGCAGGGATATTTGGAGTACCAGGAGTATTGGTATTAGCGATTTATTCTATGTTATAAGAGCTACAGTTTTGGCTGTAGCTTTTTTTGTAGGCAAATTTATAAATAATTAATTAGATAATTGATTGATTATGCTTTATATGTTAAAATAACTATTAATTAGATAAAAATAACTATTAAAAAGAGAGTGTGTATAATGAATTTCAAAAAAATATTAGCAATTGTGATGGTGTGTGTTTTTGCTTTTAGTGGTATCGGCATGGCAAAAGCAAAATCTGGCGGTGGCGGGTTCAAAGCTCCAGCTAGTACAACAAAATCTGTAACACCTTCTACAAAATCAACAACAACTACAACACCAAAAACTGATGCGCCAAAGACAAATGCTACAGAAGCACCTAAATCTAATGCAACTACAAATAATGCAAGTACAAATACTGCAAATAAAACTAACACTACTACAAATACAGCAAACAATCAGCAATCTGGTAGCCGTTGGGGTAGTGCTTTAAGAAATATTGGTTTATTTGCTGGTGGTATGTTCTTAGGTAGCATGCTCAGCAATATGTTTGGTCTTGGCGGATTTATGGGTGATATTTTAGCTTAATTGCCAATGTGGTACTTATCGGTATCGTAGTAATGATAATTATGGCTATTTATCGTAAACTTTTTGGCAAAAAAATGAAACTAATGCTTATGCTAGCAGTAGATATGATGAAAATAATTTCTGTTGCCCTAATTGTGGATGGATGGCACCAGATAGAAATAATCCTCCAAAATTCTGCCCTGAATGTGGAAACCGTTTAAATGGTGCAAATCAAAGTGAATATCAACAATATAATCAATATACAAATGAACAAGATGCGGAATATACAGAGTCTAAAAGTGGTAAAATAATAGATATTACACCACCAAAAGATAAGGATAAATTTTAATTAAATAATGATTTTATCTATAAAAGCGACACTATTTAAAGGTGTCGTTTTTTATTTTTTAGATAAATTTTGCCTAGATGTGATAAAATGAAAAATGTATATATTTAGGAGGCGATAATTTTGAATGTATCACAAGCACAAAAAGGAAGAACTTATCTTGTAAAAAAAGTAAACTTAGAGGGAAATATTGAACGTCGTTTAGAGATGCTCGGCATGACTGACCAAGTGAAACTTATGGTTTTAAATAAAAAAATCAAAGCGCTGTAATTATAAAGGTACGTGGCACTCGTTTTGCCATAGGTAAAGAAATAGCAGATGCTATAGAAATCGAGGAAATAGAAAATGAGTAAAGATGTTCATGTAGCTTTTATTGGCAATCCTAATTGTGGGAAAACTACTTTATTTAATGCTTATACTGGCGCTCATTTAAAAGTTGCCAATTGGCCCGGTGTAACTGTAGAAAAAAAGAAGGAGTAATGCAATTTCACAATGAAAATTATAAATTAGTGGATTTACCAGGAATTTATAGTTTGACTTCATATACTATGGAAGAGCAAGTATCACGTCAATATATATTAGATGATGAAGTCGATATTGTTGTCGATGTGGCAGATGCTTCTTCTTTAGAGCGAAATTTATATTTAGCATTGCAACTTATTGAATTAGGTAAGCCAATGGTTCTAGCTTTAAATATGATGGATATTGTTGAAGAACGAGGCATGGATATCGATTTTCATAGATTGCCAGAAATGCTAGGGATACCAGTAGTTCCTGTTAGTGCTAGAAAAAAACGTGGTCTAGAAATCTTAATGCATGCAGTCGCTCATCATCAGGGTGAAAAAATTAAAGATAAAATAGAACATCATCATGGTGAAGAAATTTTAAATCGTAAACATAGACATAATCATCATAAGGATTGTGTAGTTGTTTATAGTGATGAGATTGAAGATAAGATAGATATTATCGAAGAAGCTCTCGTTGAAAAATATGGTCAATTACCTAATTTGCGTTGGCATGCAATCAAAGAATTAGTACAGGATAAAGAAATTATTGAAAAATATCCTTTAGATTTGCCTGATGTATTGGATAGAAGTTATGAAAAAGATATCATTAAGCAAAAATATGACTTTATCGAAGAAATAATACAAGAAGTATTAGTAAATAAAGATAAAGAAGCACGCTCTACAGATAGAATAGATGCTGTGCTTACTGATAATGTCTGGGGTATTCCAATTTTCTTGGCTATTATGGCATTTATTTTCTTCTTAACTTTTACTATAGGTGATATTTTTAAAAATTATTAGTAGAAGGAAATAGATATTGTAAGCAATGATTTGATGGCAATATTGAATTCTATAGATGTCAGTCCAATTATATCGTCATTCATTAATTGATGGGCTATAGCGTGGTACTTGGTGGTGATATTAGCATTTTTACCGAATATATTTATTTTATTTTGAAGTTCAATTCCGGCACTTCCCGGAATGAACTGATGTTGTGGGCCTTCTTTTTCGGGCTTACCATTGACGTGTTTTCCGATACTCCGGGAATGAATGCAGCAGCAACCGTGTTGCTTGCTTTCTTCGTCCTTCTTTATTGCGTTTGTTCACTCCCCGCGATAATCAGGACAATCTCGTACCTTCTTTCAAGAGTATGGGAATCACTCCTTTTCTGAAATATACTACTGCAAGTGTTTTTATACATAGTCTGGCTTTACTCTCTATTGAGTTCTTCTCGTTTTCCGGCATTTGGCTGTTGCTGCTGCGGGTGGCATTGTGTACCGTTCTGACTGTAACTTGTATTGTAGCTGTGGAAGGCATAAGGAGATAGCGATGGCAAAAGATTATAGACTGGAGAAACGGAATTTGTTATCGGGGGAATTGCA
>ENA-OQHP01000341-OQHP01000341.1-human-gut-metagenome-genome-assembly--contig:-NODE-341-length-15089-cov-2.132001_pt1 | contig 15089 bp, 14 predicted proteins | sample MGYA00242563_ERZ504717 | MGnify/ENA primary metagenome ERZ504717 (study PRJEB26092, sample SAMD00036212) | human gut metagenome | host: Homo sapiens | study: EMG produced TPA metagenomics assembly of... | reverse complement strand
TGCTTGCGACTTGATGACATCATCAAGTACCATTTGTACTGTTCATTCCGAGATGCTTGGTAGCATATTTTCTAAAATCGTCCATCATAATCCTTATATTAATTCTACAATATAAAAGAGGCTTTAACCCCCTTTCTTCTGAAAAAACAAAAGTACAAAACACTTCTATCTTACAGAAGAAGTCAAGTTAAAAGCCTCCTTTTTTAGAATATTTTAGCAATCAATTTTGAGAGCCAAATTGCTTATTGAAACATTTTGTTGAATTCTTCTGCAGAAACAGCTTTGTGATTCAATGTTACCTGACCTTTCAAGATTTCAGACAACTTAGATTCAACAACGCGGTTTACCAGAGCTTCTACACTTTCACGTTTCTTCAACATTTCTTTTGAATAGTTTTCCAACAATTCATCAGGAACGTTAATCATACCATACTGAGCAAACTGTGCACGAGTAGCTTCCTTAGCCATGTTAGTGATGTCAGCCTGTTCTACCTTAATATCGTTAGCAGCTACCAGTTTTTCTTTGATCAGGTGCCAAGTCAGTTCTTCCAGGCTCTTTTCGTAGTTTTCAGAAACGAATTCTTCACCTTTTTCCTTGTTGTTTTCCAACATGATACGTTTCATCAGTCATCAGCAAACTGCAGTTTACCAACCTTTTCTGACAAGTAAGTACGTACATCCAGCAAGAACTTATAGTCGCTGTCAGCTTCAAACTGTTTTGCAATTGTTTCCTTAATCTGAGCACGGAATTCTTCTTCGCTGTGAGCCTTTCCTTCACCCAATACCTGGTCAAACAGTTCCTGAGTTAAGTCACCCGGAATCATACGAGTGATTTCTTCAATCTGGAAGCTGAAGTTACCTTTGTAATTAGCTACTTCTTCTTTCTTCACTTTCAACAGAGAAGCCAACTCAGCTTCATTGTTATCGAAAGCAACTGACGGATTAAATACCAATACAGTATTTACCTTTGCATCGTTGAAGATAGCTTTCTGGTCATCGTTCTTCATGTATGAAGGCATCATTACTGCACCTTCTACCTGCACACCACCTTCTTTTGTATTGCCGTTTTCATCCAACTCAGCCAACAGACCTTTCAGCATATCCTTATCCTGATAGTCTTCAACCTTGTCATACTTAGCAGTACGCTGTCTGTACATATTTACCTGCTGATCTACCATTCATCTGTTACGTTAATATCATAGTAGTCAACAGTATCATTATTAGACAAATCTACATTGAACTCAGGAGCCAATGCAATATCGAAAGAGAATTCAAAATTCTCATCAGTTTCAAGTTTGCGTTATTTTCTTTCGGCAGAGGAGTACCCAACATGTTAACTTTGTTTTCACGGATATACTCACCTACTTTTTCCTGCAACAGTTTGTCAACTTCTTCCAGCAATACAGAAGTTCCATACTGTTTTTTAATCAATCCCATAGGAACCATTCCCTTACGGAATCCAGGCATATTTACTCTCTGACGAAGAGTTTTCAGTGCTTTTTCAACTTTTTCCTGATAATCAGCTTTTTCAATCTGAACAGTAAGCACAGCGCTTACGTTGTCTACATTTTGCAATGAAATATTCATTTTCGACTTATTTATTTAATTATTAATTATTTCTCGTATTTACCAAAAGAGGTTGCAAAAATAATGTTTAATCTTTCAATAACCAAACTGACAAGCTAAAAAATCTTTACGGCTTCTGAATCCTTGTCAACCAACCAAATAAAAAACGGCAGAAAGCATATCCACCTTCTGCCGTTCCTTATTATCTCAACCTGAGTCTTATCAATATCAAACTTTACGAGCCTTGCTATTTTCCTCTTTCTTCACCTTCTGCAGCAAGTCGGATGCGAATATGAAGTTGTTCAACCGCTCGTTCGTGGCATTGAATACCTCGTCTTTTGTTCCTTCCCATTCCTTGTGCCCCTGGTATATGTACAATATGCTTTCACCAATACCCATCACAGAGTTCATATCGTGCGTATTAATGATTGTCGTCATATTATATTCTTTGGTAATATCATGAATCAAATCATCAATCACCAGCGACGTTTTAGGGTCAAGTCCGGAATTCGGCTCATCACAAAACAAGTATTTCGGCTGCAGGGCAATGGCACGCGCTATAGCCACACGCTTCTGCATGCCTCCGCTGATTTCACCGGGATATTTTGACTGGGCATCAATCAGATTCACACGGTCCAGACAACTGCGCACGCTTCACCCTGTCCCGGTAAGTGTCATTGGAAAACATATCCAGCGGAAACATCACATTCTCCAGCACAGAAAGCGAGTCAAACAAGGCGGCGCTCTGAAATATCATCCCCATCTCCCGTCTCAGCGCCTTCTTTTCCCGCTTCCCCATATCCAGCAGGTTACGTCCGTCATACAGAATTTCTCCGCTTTCCGGGGTAAGCAGTCCTACAATACATTTCATCAACACCGTCTTTCCAGAACCACTCTGCCCGATAATCAAGTTGGTTTTCCCGTTTTCAAACGAAAAATTAATATCTTCAAGAACTGTACGTCCTTCAAATGACTTGCATATAGAATTTAGCTGTATCATCCCATCAACAATTGTGTAAGTATCAAATCTGAAAACAAAATCAAGACACTGCTTGAAACCACAGAGTCCGTACTGGCTTTACCGACCGCAATAGAACCTCCTTCTACCGTATATCCAAAATAAGCAGACACACTGGCTATGATAAAGGCAAAAAATAAGGATTTAATAAAGCTACACCAGATATACCATTCCACAAAGCAATACTGTAAACCATATTCCAAATCCGTCGCATTCATGATACCGGCAAACCAGGCTGTACAGAAAGCCCCTATCACTCCCGCAAAAATACTGAAAATCACCAGAAAAGGAATCATGGTCATCAATCCCAGAATCTTTGGAAGAATCAGATAAGAGGCTGAGTTTACTCCCATAATTTCCAGTGCATCAATCTGCTGTGTCACCCGCATCGTACCAATCTCCGAAGCTATGTTCGACCCGACTTTTCCCGCTAAAATCAAACACATGATAGAAGATGAGAATTCCAGCAGCAAGATTTCACGAGTGGTATATCCCACCACGAAACGCGGCATCCAAGGACTTCAATATTCAATTTAATCTGAATACAAATTACAGCACCAATAAAAAAAGAAATCAGCAACACAATACCAATCGAATTGATACCCAATTGTACCATTTCATTCAGGTACTGCTTAAAATACATCCGGAAACGCTCCGGACGGAAAATACACGCCCCATCAACATGAGGTATTTTCCAAGGTTTGTAACAGGCTTTATCATATTATTACAATCATGTTTGACACAAAAGTAGTGCTTTTTAGCTATATTATAATAAAAGACAGGAGGATTTTCGAATTAAGAACCACAGAAGCCAAGATTTTTACTACTTTTGCACGACTGAACAGCTAACAAAAGGACAATGGCAGCACAAGAAAATCAAGAATCTACGACCGAAAAGTTTGAATTACCTTCAGACGGCAGAATGGTGCTACGAACCGAGAACCTGGTCAAAAAATACGGAAAACGAACAGTGGTGAGTCATGTTTCCATCAATGTGAAACAGGGGGAAATTGTAGGACTGCTCGGCCCTAACGGTGCGGGTAAGACCACCTCTTTCTATATGACTACCGGATTGATTGTCCCCAATGAAGGACATATTTATCTAAATGATAAAGACATAACTTCCTATCCTGTTTACAAACGAGCCCAAAATGGCATCGGTTACCTGGCACAGGAAGCTTCTGTGTTCCGCAAAATGAGCGTGGAAGACAACATTGCTTCTGTATTGGAGTTAACCAATAAGTCACCGGAATACCAGAAAGAGAAACTGGAAAGTCTGATTGCCGAGTTCCGCCTACAGAAAGTACGCAAGAACTTAGGAGACCAACTTTCTGGAGGTGAACGCCGCCGTACGGAAATTGCCCGCTGTCTGGCAATCGACCCCAAATTTATCATGCTTGACGAACCGTTTGCCGGAGTAGACCCGATTGCCGTGGAAGACATCCAGCACATCGTCTGGAAACTGAAAGACAAAAACATCGGTATTCTGATTACAGACCATAACGTGCAGGAAACACTTAGCATCACTGACCGTGCTTACCTGCTGTTTGAAGGAAAAATCCTCTTCCAGGGAACTCCGGAAGAACTGGCTGAAAACAAGATTGTCCGCGAAAAATACCTGAGTAACAGTTTCGTACTGCGAAGAAAGGATTTCCAGTTGAAAGAAATCAAAGAGTAAAGATTTCACATAACATAACAGCAGCAAAGCACCACATTTGTTGTACTTGCTGCCTGCTTCCTTATTACAAACATCGAACCATGACTACTATTTATTAGTGGATGTCCATCCACTTCCCGTTTTTAATCGGAAAAAATGTTTTTTGCTTGCATCCAAATATACTCCTCCGTTTGTAGAATAATCAGAGGGAAATCAATGTTGTCCTAAACGATTTATAGGTACGATGAATATGAGGTTGTCTCATTTTGAGACAGCCTCTCTTTACTTCCTTTTTTTGTTTTTATCGAAAAACGTTTAGGACAACATTGGTATGCTCCAGTCTTTTTGCCAGGAAACACTTCTCCCCTATAGAGCAGCTCACATTGGAGCGTTCTTTACAAGAACTGGATTCAGCCATATTGCAGAAACCGATGTTCCATAAATACCACGAAGTCAGACTGGACAGTTTCAAACAAGAATTGAGCCAGACGCATGATTTATGGAAAGCCTATCATCTATGCGGATCACTGTTCTACGAGTACCTGCATTTTCAAGCAGACTCCTCCTTACACTACATTGAACAGAAAGCCCAGCTACTACCCTTATTAAAGGCTCCTCATTTACAAGATGAAATCCACATAAACCGTGCAGAAGTATACAACATCAAAGGAATGTATACCGAATCCCTCGCCGAACTACAAGCTACCCCCCGACAAATGACAGAGGGAATGCGACGTTATTACTACAGTGTGTATGCCAATTACTATGCGTATCTGGCCAATTATCATCAGGTAGAAGAATTGGACAGAAAATACAAAAATCTGTCTGACCTTTACAGGGATTCCGTATTCATGCTGCTGCCGCCCGGAACCGACCGTGAAATTATATTTGCAGACAAACTGATATTCTCCCACAAACCGGAAGAAGCAATTCAGAAACTGAAAGAACAACTACGCACAAACAAAGACACCAAACGGAGAGTATACCTTTACTATGTCCTTTCGGATGCCTATGCCATGTGTAATGACTCCATATCTCAAATGTATTACTTGGCCCAAACAGCCATACAAGATTTACACATGTCTGTACGTGAATATGCTGCTTTGCAAAAACTCGGATGGCAGCTTTATAAACAAGGAAATCTTGAGCGTGCTTACAACTACCTGAGATGTTCCATGAACGATGCATTTGACTGCAATTCCCGGTTACGGTTTGCCGAAATAAAGGACTACTCCATTGTAGTAAACAAGGCTTATATAGACATGCAGAACCAGAAATATGTAACCATGCGCCGTACTGTCATTGTCACCGTTATGCTGGTGGTAGTGATGCTTGCCAGCATCATTATGCTAGTCTATTGGATGAAAAACTGCAACGCATGAAACGCTTGCTTGCAGAAAATAACGAGCAACTTACAATAACCAATCATAATCTGGCCATAACCGGAAAAATTAAGGAAGCCTATATCGGACGTTACCTGAGCCACTGTGTAGAGTATATCGAAAAGCTAGACCAATACCGCCGGTCACTCGTAAAACTGGCAATGGCTTCAAAAATAGAAGAATTGTTCAAAACACTGCGTTCCGAAAAATTCATCAAAGAAGAACGTGAAAACTTTTACAAAGAATTCGACCGTTCGTTCCTGGATTTATTTCCCAATTTCGTGAACGACTTCAACCAATTGCTGCCGGAAGACCAACGCACCTATCCCAAACCGGATGAATTACTGAACACGGAACTTCGAGTCTTCACTCTGATACGGCTTGGAGTGACCGAAACTGCCAACATCGCCTATTTTCTGGGATATTCCTTGTCTACAGTCTATAATTACCGGAGTCGTTTCCGCTTGAAAGCCCTTCACGGGAAAGACCTGTTCGAACAAGAAGTGATGGCGTTGTAAAATAAAATTCCCGGCAGTGAGAAATTCTTTTCGTACTACCGGGAATTCTTGTCAAGGCTGAAAGCTTGTAGCCAATAAAAGTCCATGAGCCGGAACAGACACCGTTCCTTCCAACTCTCTGCCAGTCATATAATCATATTTTATCCCGTCTGGCAAGAGAAGCGGTCCGGTTTCCTTATCTCCAAAGTTACCAACCACATACATTACCTCAGCCCCATTCTTCAATGTCAGGCTACGAGGAGTAGTACTCCAGTAGTTCTCCGTTACATTCCATGAAATATCGCATCATTCTGAAACAAGTCCTTATGCGTTACCCGTAAGTTCAGTAACCTTGCATACACATCATATAAACCTTTTCTTTCCGGTTCCGTATAATATTCCCAATGTAAAGGTTTCTTTTCCATTTTATTGTCTTCTGTTCCCCGCGTCACATCATAGCCCAGTTCTCCAAACTGCCAGATCATTTTCGGCCCCGGCACAGTAAAGCAAAAAGCTGCATTGACAGCCAACTGACTCATCCGGACAGACAAATTCTTCGCAATTGCTCCATTTCCATAGGTTAACGCCTTATAGGCCACCCGTTCTACATCATGACTTTCCATGAAACCCACATAACCTCCGTACTTCATTGAATTAGTTCCGGTGTAAAGACAGCTGAAATCACTGTATTCCTTCCATCCCATTCCCGACTGACAATAAGCATTATTGGCATCCCGCCACAACTTCATTCCATATCCGGCCAGCTCCTTTTCTTCTTCATCACAACAAAAATGTTCCAGAATCACTACAGCCTCTGGTTTAACAGAAGCCACAACATCATAATACTCTTTCAGGATTCTGATACGTCCGGCATCATAATCAGCACCGTAGCCTCAGTACATTCCCTTTGTGTCAATCCTTTAGTAAGGTCAAAACGAAAACCGTCAATATGGTATTCGTCCAGAAGGAACTCCAGATTCCGCTTGACAAACGACCTTACCAGCTCCGATTCATGATTAAAATCATGGAACACGCTATAAGGATGAGGAGCATCCACATTAAACCATGGGTTGTTTTCCGCTGTCTTATTATCTGTCCGGTTCCAGTAGAGTTTAGCAAATGGCATGCTTCCCGTGGCATGATTATATACAACATCAAAGATCACAGCCAATCCTCTGGCATGACATTCATCAATAAACCTCTTATACATATTTTTTGTCCCATACGCTTTATCCAGAGCAAAATAGAAACAAGGATTGTATCCCCAACTGTCATTCCCATCAAATTCCTGTACAGGCATAAGTTCAATGGCATTCACCCCTAACGACTTGAGATAATCAAGTTTACCTAAAGCGCCACTAATATCAGATGTCTCCGTAAAGTCCCTTAAAAGCAACTCATAGATAATCAGATTATCCTTATCTTTCAGACTAAATTCATTCCTCCACGAATAAGGTTCTTGATTAATCTTGAAGGCAGAAACAATACCTCTTCCCCCCTCCGGATAGACTCTTTCAGAAGACGGATATACTGATTCGAATATACTTGTCATTATCGGGGTCGAGAATTTTCTCTGAATAAGCGTCTGCTATACGGATAATCTCTCCATCCCGCATGCCCGTATAATACTGAAAGCGATATTCCTTATCAGAATCAAGACCTGTCAGTGTAATCCACCAGCACCCATTCGCATTATCCCTATACATTTGGGAAGTTTCATCATTGGCTGGTGTCCAATCATTGAAATCTCCCACAATGTGCGCAAAATCCTTATGCTTACCATTCTTATCTTTGTCAAAAACGCAAAAGTAACGCTGTAATCTGCATTGACATTGATGCCCTCTCTGGTTCCTGCCGGCATGGCCTTCTCCTTTATGGGCGCAGGCTGAAACATCTGATACTTGTTGTCCGTTACCTTTATATAAAAGTCCGTATCCGTTCCCTTCTTGGTTCCGTCTTCATTGCGTATCACAATTCCAAGCTCATTGACAGGCGTTTCCCCCGAAGCAAACCATTCACGTATGGAAGGAGACAACGAAATTGACCAGCAATTGTTGCCTTCCGATGTCATTTTGCATTTATCAATATTTTCATTCCATTCGGCAGGTACGAACAACCATGCTCCTCGTTCACAATTCCAATATGCAGGTATACATCCCCTTTATATCCGTAAAGGTCAGACGACTTCGCGGCTTTAAAGGTTATAGTCAGAGGCTGATCTGCATCAGCCGCTCAGAAGAAAAACTTAATCCTTCGGGCACATCTACCGGAGCAGTTTGCGCTACACTTTCTGTATCCGAACAAGACAGCCCCCAAAAGACACAAGAAAAAACGCAATAAATATATAACTTGAATTTTCATAAGTACCAGTATTAACAATATGGAACAAAAAGGGGTATACCTGAAAAATTCTCCTGGCACACCCCTTAAAGTTCACTAATTCTGTTTATTGAGCAATCATTTCATAACTGTAATCGGGAGTTGAAAGATCCACTACAATCTGATAGGTTCCGGCAGAAACTGCAATATTGCCAGCTCCGGCAGCCAATTTGCCTTCTTCTTCACCAGCTCCGAAATCACCATTGGGCACATTCCATTCATCATTGGCACGAAATTTAATCTCGCCATCCGTCAATGTGATAGTAACTTTCAGTTTCAAATCAGTCTCATCGTATACCAAATCGGTATCTTCATCCCACTGTCCGGGAGTTGCACTGCCTATGACACCAAAGTTCACGACGTCTGCACTCCAGGTTAAATCATTGATATTACACTTTACATAATAATACCCCGGTTCACTTACAGTTAAGTTGTTCAATCCGTCACCTACAGTCATTGAACCAGCCGGAGTGTCATCTCCCACTCCATAAGCTCCGTCCCAACTGGCATTAGGACAAATCTTGAATTGACTGTTCAGGTGCACATATCCGGCATAGTCACCCGCCATTTCTCCCTCATCATTCTTAACAGGATTACAGTTCCCAATCACCTCAGCCTCGGGATTCCATCCCTGCTGGTCACCGGCAATTCTAAGTTCTGCAGGTCCTTCCAAGGGTGCCTCTGGCTCTGGTTCATAAGGAATAATGCGCCAGTTTTCATTGTCCTGACAACTTACGGTCAACAAGCAAAAAAGAAGTGCCGTCAATATATAATTAAAATTCTTCTTCATGATTCTTAAAACTAAAAGTTAGACAATATTTTTATTTAGCATAGCCCGGATTCTGAGTCAGATTCTTGTTCACAGCCAGTGTGTTGGCATGAATCGGGAATACCTGCAGGTACTTTTCAGTTTTCGGGCGATAGGTAATGGCATCATTGAAGCGTCCGAAACGAACCAGATCCTGACGTCTACCATCCTTCCCATGCCAGCTCGAGCAAAACGCTCTTTCAACAAATTATCAAGAGTAGCTTCTGCAAAAGATGCACCGACGCGGTTACGTACTTCATCCAGATCAGCTTGCCCGCTCTGTCCGTTGCGTACCAGAGCTTCTGCACGCATCAATACTACATCGGAGTAACGGAATAAAACCCAGTCATTATGCGGACATTGACCGTCTTCGGTAGCTGTGGCATCATCAGCATATTTATACATACGTGCTCCCGCTGTCTTCATGTTTGTATCTCCTTTGTCAAACTGAAGCTTAACCGCCATAGGCTTATACTCCAAAGGTTCTCCCGTATCGCTGTTGATTACTTCTTCACCATTCACAATCACCTTGCCAGTATAATAAGTCAGTTCCAGGCGTGGATCAGGATTAGCACTTCCATATCCAAACGCATTCATCGCTTCAATAGTGGCAGTCGATCCGTTCCATCCTCCATTACCAAATCCTAATGCCTTACCCACGTCCATAATGCCGTGAACGTACCAGATACATATTGCGGGCCTTATACAATGAGGGGTCCATTGGGATTACAAAAATATTTTCTTTTGATCCTTTCATTATTGACCACAAAATTTGACAAGAATCCGTTCGTACCTAAATTCAACGCATAGCCACAAGCTTTCACTTTATCGCAATAAGCTACAGTAGCCTCCCAACAATTCATTTCTTGACCATCCACCGTAAACTTAATATTCTTTCCATCCGGACGAACATTGTCTGTCCAGTCATTGTCGGTGTAAACCTCCGCATTCAAAGCCAACTTAGCCATAAGGAAATAAGCAGCAGCTTTCGTCATACGTCCGTAAAACTCTCCATTTTCCGCACTCTTGGCATCTTCCAGCAGTGGAATAGATTCTTCCAGTTCCTTTTTTACAAAGTTGAACACATCAGTTCTTTCTGACTGTTTTACATCTGCCATCTGAGTAAGTGAAGATTCCACTATAGGTACACGTGCAAACATATCCAGCAAGTAATAATAATACATGGCACGAATGGCACGCACTTCTGAACGGTAAATTTCGTAATATTCGTTCTCCGGGTCTTGTTCTTTCAAGCTAACCAGCTTATCGATAGACTGATTACATTGCACGATTACACCATATAAATAATCCCATGTTCCGATAATCAGGTCATTATTCGTACCCCAGTTATGCGTAAAAAGGTTTCTCCACAATCCGCCGTCATCCCAGTCACCGCCACGAGTTGGCAAGATAGCCTCATCAGCTGTAAAAGTATTCAAATCATACAATCCGCGGTCAGTTCCAGCTAATCCAGCACCTCCTCCATCTGCTCCAATCTTGGTATAAAGATTAGCTACTGTATTCAAATAAATCATTTGCGGATTCTTGTATGCCTCTTCTTCCGGCATTTGATCTACAGGATTCTCTTCCAAAAATGACGAGCATCCGCTCATACTCATTGCCGTAGCAATAATAAAAGTATATAATATGTTACGTTTCATAATATTTTCGAGTTAAAAGTTAAGACTAAGACCCAATGAATAAGTACGTGTAAGCGGATAGAACCGTTTGTCATCTATACCCAGATCACTACCCACAGTAGCACTATTGATCATCGGCGACAAACCTGAGTAATTGGTAATGGTTGCCACGTTATTTACAGAGAAAGTAATTCGTAATGCATTGATGTTCTTCAGGTTTTTGGTATTCAAGTTCCATCCCAAAGTGATATAATCAATGTGCACATAATCACCTCTCTCCAGCCAGTAATCAGTTACAGTCTGGTCATGAATATTCTTTTCCGGAGCTCCTTCCATAACATTGTAAGTCGGGAACAGACTCATATTCATGTATGACAATGAAGTACCATTGTAAATTTTATGTCCAAAAGCACCGCTGAACTGTGTCTGAATGTCAAACTGTTTATAGCGAAAATTAATGTTACCTCCCAGATAGAACTTCGGCATAGCCTGACCAGCGATGTAACGGTCTTTTCCGTCAGAGAGATCTACACCTTCTTCTCCATCAATATCAAGAATATGATATGTGTGCTCACCGTTTCCTTTCATATCTATCAAACCGTCACATTTAGGAAGATAGAACACTCCTACCGGTTGTCCAACCATCTGGTAGATAATCTGATTGTTACCACCGATAAATCCTGCACCATTCATTCCACCCAGATTCATATATTCTTTAGCACTCAATGATTGTCCCATGTAAGTTCCATCCAGTGAAAGCAGTTTGTTCTTCTGCCAGGAGAAATTAGCAGAAATGGTCAGCTCCATATCTTTTGTTCTCAAAGGTACTCCAGTTATGGCTACTTCCACACCACTGTTTTCCATTTCACCCAAGTTAGCCAACAACGTACTGAATGCAAATGGAGGCACAGGAACAGCATAATTGTAAAGCAAATCACTGGTCTTTGAGTAGTAATAATCCACTGAACCACTTAAACGGTCATCAAAGAATCCCCAGTCAAGTCCGACATCGAACATTCGTTTTACCTCCCATTTAAGATCCGGATTTTCATTACGGTTAATACCGTATGTCACTACAGGTTTTCCGTTGATAGTCGTCACACCAGTCGGGCTCATCAGTTTCAACGAATTATAGGCACCAATAGCGTCCTGATTACCAGTCAAACCATATCCTGCACGCAGTTTCAAATTGGTCAGGAAATCCACGTTCTTCAAGAAAGCTTCTTCTTTCAGCACCCATGCAAGAGAGGCAGAAGGAAAGAATCCCCATTTATTGTTTGCACCCAGTTTAGAAGAACCGTCTGCACGCATATTGACAGTGGCAATATACTTGTCTGCATAACTGTAATTGAAACGTCCCATGAATGAGGCGATAGAATAATCGTTAGAATAAGAACTTACATCTCCATATTTCACTTCCGCTCCTGCACCCAGGTTATTGAACCCAAAGAAGTTCGTACCAAACTGCTTAGCTTGTGCACCGAAACCTGTATATCTATAATCCTGAAGTTCGGCCAACCCTAAAACATCAATGAAATGACTTCCAAATGCTTTCTTATAGTTTGCGGTAAAATTTCCTAACAAGACACCACTCTTGTTATCATTTTTACTACCTAACCCATTCGTTCCGATACCAGCCTTGATATTAGTCGGAATATATACTGAATTTTCTTTTACATTATACGTATATGAACCAAATGCGCTCAGTTTCAAACCATCAATTACAGTCCATGTCAAACGGGCATTTGCATTAATGTAACTATTAGATTCTACATCCTTGATAGTCAATCTTCCCAATGGATTCTGTGTTTCATTAGCACTTGGATCTTCAGGCCATGTGCCATCCTCATTAGGAAAATCAGGAAAAGTAGGATTGAATGACGCTGCCGAATAGAATGTTTTCTGGTAATCGTTCAGATAACGTTTGTCTACTTTTGAAGCAAACATACCAAAATCAATCTTCAGTTTATTATTGAACATAGTTTGAGAAGCATCCAGTTTGGCAGTGTAATTGCGCATATAGTTATCCTTAATAATACCCTTCTGATCAATCACACCGATAGAAGCACGGTAGTTTGAAGATTCCGTTCCACCTCCGAAAGAGATACGATGATTCTGAGTATACCCTGTTTGCTGCATGGCTTCAATGAAATTGGTATTATATCCCATATCCATGGCATTAGCATAGCCGCGGTCGGCTACTACCTGACGATATGCTGAAGCATCTAACATGCTCAAGTTTTTATACACTGTTTCTACACCAAACTTCCATCGTAACTCAACGATTTTGTTCCGTTCTTGCCTTTGATTGTAGTTACCACAATCACACCACTTGCACCACGTGAACCATACTGTGCCGTTTCAGATGCATCCTTTAATATTGTAAAGCTTTCAATATCAGCTGGTGAAATAGCATTCAGCATATTCAGGTCGCCAAACACACCGTCAACAATAACCAGCGGGTCATTACCCCCAGACAAAGAAGTAGTACCACGCACACGGATTGAAGCAGAAGCTGTTGGGTCACCACCTGTTTTCTGGATATTTACCCCGGCCACCTTACCTTTGATAGCTTGTAACGGGTTAGTTACGACGCCAACGTTCATGTCTTCACGTCCAACCCGTTGAATAGCTCCAGAAACCGTACGCTGACTACCTGTAGCATAACCAATAACAATTACATCATCCAGAATTTCAGCATCCTCAACTAAAGTTATTTTCATATCAGATGCCGCTGGCAATTCCTGGTTACGAAAACCGATATATGAAATAACCAAAATATCGCCTTTTTTGCATCCAGCGCAAAATTACCATTAAAATCCGTAATGGTACCGTTAGTAGTACCTTTCACTAAAACATTGGCGCCAATAATAGCCTCCCCTGTTTTATCTTTCACACTACCTTTGACTATTATAGCCTGTGCTACACCTTTCACAGCCATCAGCATTCCTACTAAACACAATAGCAGAATCCTGACCTTCCGATTTAAGATTTTTTCCATTTGATAAATTATTAGAATGTTAATAATAGCCTAAAAAAATACCTATTGAAAACCACTACAATCGTTACCCTATTACAATCCTGTTCAGTTACTTAATTTCTTTAATTGAGATGGCATATCCACCTCCCACAGCGGCCTTCAGATTCAACTTCGTTTTGTTCGTTACTTTCTTCTTAGTGATAGTATAAGCCTGCGGATTCTTATCCCAGCTTGCACCTTTGGCATCTGCATAAATCACGGCTTCATATTTCTTTCCCGGTTCCAGGAAATCAAGAGCCAGCTTCGATTCATGACCGTTATATCCTGCCGTACATCCTACGTACCAGTTAGTAGTACCTTTGGCACGACGGGCAATCGTCACATACTCACCCGGTTCTGCTTCCAGATACTTCGTTTCATCCCAGTCGACAGCCACATCCTTAATGAACTGGAACGCGTCCATGAAACGTTCATAATTTTCCGGTACATCGGCAGCCATCTGCAACGGGCTGTACATCGTGACATAAAGTGCCAGCTGACGTGCCAGGGTAGTACGTGCATGCGATTTGTTATTCGGATTCATCTTGCTGCAGTCCGGTTCAAAAATACCAGGAGTATAATCCATCGGACCACCAATCAAACGTGTAAACGGAAGAATAGTCGTATGGTTCACATTATTTCCGCCAAACGATTCGTATTCTGTACCACGTGCTGACTCATTACCAATCAGGTTCGGATAAGTACGACACAATCCAGTCGGGCGAACAGCTTCATGCGCATTTACCATAATCTTATAATCAGCAGCTTTCTTCACAGCATACAGATAGTGGTTTACCATCCACTGTCCATAGTGATGTTCACCACGAGGAATGATGTCACCCACATAACCACTCTTCACTGAATTATACCCATTGTCCACCATAAACTGATAAGCTTTATCCAAATGACGTTCGTAATTACGGACAGAAGCCGAAGTTTCATGATGCATCATCATTCAATACCTTTACTTGCTGCATAACGATGAATTTCCTGCACATCAAAGTCTGGATAAGGAGTCACAAAATCAAACACATAGTCTTTGCTCTTGCCAAACCAGTCTTCCCAACCTGGTTCCATCCTTCTACGAGTACCGCATTAAAACCATGTTTGTCCGCCAAATAACA
>ENA-OQHP01000340-OQHP01000340.1-human-gut-metagenome-genome-assembly--contig:-NODE-340-length-15131-cov-5.589643_pt1 | contig 15131 bp, 20 predicted proteins | sample MGYA00242563_ERZ504717 | MGnify/ENA primary metagenome ERZ504717 (study PRJEB26092, sample SAMD00036212) | human gut metagenome | host: Homo sapiens | study: EMG produced TPA metagenomics assembly of... | reverse complement strand
AAGCGTTCAGGGCTTTCTTGGCCTCCTCATTGCCATCATCCCGCATTTTTTCCAGCTTGCTTTGTGACTTTCATTCAGAGAGGTTTCTGCTAAAGCAAAAAACACATTCACCAAAATCAAAAAACCGATTACAAACAACCATAACGGATAGGGGGTATCCAAAATTTCCACTTCCTTTACAAAAATTATAAATAAAAAAATTATTTCATAAATGATACAATAATCTTTGATTATCGTATTAGACAATGATATAATGGAACACGACATAATAATGCAACAATATATTTTGGTAAGGAGGAGAATTTTTAATGATTGACATTTTAGATCGTGTGCGTAATAAAGCTTTGCATGCGAAAATTGTCAGTGCACAAGAAGCTGCTGAGTTAATTAAACCAGGCATGAATGTGGGAACTAGTGGATTTACACCATCTGGTTATCCTAAAGCTGTACCTTTGGCTCTTGCTGAACGCATGAAAGAACACCCATTTAAAATTAATTTATATACAGGTGCTTCTGTAGGACCAGAACTTGATGGTGCACTTTGTGAAGTTAATGGTATCGATAAACGTATGCCATATCAAACTAACAAATTATTAAGAAATTTAATAAACTCTGGTGAAATCTCTTATAGCGATTTACATCTTAGTGAATCCGCTCAGTTATTACGTTATGGTTTCTATGGTAAACTAGATGTTGCTATCGTAGAAGCTTGTGCTATTACAGAAGAAGGTAATATTATCCCAACAACATCTATGGGTAATACAGCTTCTTTCGTTCAACAAGCAGATATGGTTATAGTAGAAGTTAATACTAGCCAACCATTAGAACTCGAAGGTATGCATGACGTTTATGTGCCTCTTGATCCACCACATCGTCTTCCAATTCCTATTGTTAAGGCTAACGACCGTATTGGTACACCTTACATACCTTGCACTCCAGATAAAATTAAATGCATTGTTCCTTGTGATATTACAGATAAAACTCGTCCATTTGGCGAAATTAGTGAAGCTGATCACAAAATGTCTGAATATATCATTGAACTTCTTCAAGATGAAGTTAAAAAAGGTCATATGCCTAAAAATCTCTTACCATTACAATCTGGTGTAGGTAATGTAGCAAATGCAGTAATCAGCGGTTTCGTTGATTCTGATTTAAAAGACTTATCTGTATATACAGAAGTTATCCAAGATGGTATGTTTGACTTAATTGATGCTGGTAAATTAAACTTTGCATCTGGTACAGCATTATCTCCATCTCCAGACGGATTAAAACGTTTCTATGAAAATATCAAAGAATATAGAAAACATCTTTTACTTCGTCCACAGGAAATTTCCAATAGCCCAGAAGTTGTAAGAAGAATTGGTGTTATTGCTATGAATACTGCTATTGAATGCGATATTTATGGTAATATAAACTCCACCCATATCATGGGTACAAAAATGATGAATGGTATTGGTGGTTCTGGTGACTTCGCTAGAAACGCTTACCTTACTTGCTTCTTTACAGCATCTACTGCTAAAAACGGTCTTATCTCTTCTATCGTTCCTATGTGCTCTCATGTTGACCATACAGAACATGATGTAGATATCATCGTTACAGAACAAGGTTTAGCTGACTTAAGAGGTCTTGCTCCACGCGAAAGAGCTCGTGAAGTTATTAACAAATGTGCTCATCCAGATTATAAACCTATGTTAATGGATTATTTGGAAAGAGCAGAAGCTGCAACAAAACATGCACAAACTCCACATATTATTAAAGAAGCTTTGTCCTGGCATGAAAAATTCATGGAAACAGGTTCAATGAAATAATAACCTTTTTAGGGAGGAATTTAAAATTATGAGCAATGAAAAAGAAAAAATCCAAGCTGGCTTAGCTGAATATAACGCTAGTGTAGAAAAGACAGTTGCAAGATTCCCAGAACGTGGACATCTTCCAGAACAACGTTATATACTCCACTTGACATTGAAGGTACTGACTACACAGAAGAAATTGGTTTCCCTGGTATGTATCCTTATACTCGTGGTGTTCAGCTACTATGTATCGTGGTCGTTTCTGGACAATGCGTATGTATGCAGGTTTCTCCACTGCTGAAGAATCCAACAAACGTTATCGTTATTTAATTGAATCCGGTGCTACAGGTCTTTCTTGTGCATTTGACCTTCCAACTCAGATTGGTTATGACTCTACTGATGATATCTCCGAAGGTGAAGTTGGTAAAGTTGGTGTTGCTATCGACTCCTTAGCAGATATGGAAATTCTCTTCGATCAGATCGATCTTGGTAAAGTTTCCACTTCTATGACTATCAACGCTCCTGCATCCGTACTTTTAGCTATGTACATTGCAGTTGCTGAAAAACAGGGTGTACCTGCTGATCAATTAAAAGGTACAATCCAGAACGATATTCTTAAAGAATATGCTGCTCGTGGAACATATATCTTCCCACCACGTCCATCTATGCGTCTTATCACTAACATCTTTGAATATTGCTCTAAATATGTACCAAAATGGAACACAATCTCCATTTCCGGTTACCATATTCGTGAAGCTGGTTCTACTGCTTCTCAGGAAATCGCATTTACTATTGCTGATGGTATCGCTTACGTTGAAGCAGCTATCAAAGCTGGTCTTGACGTTGATGCTTTCGCAGGTCGTCTCTCCTTCTTCTGGAATGCTCATAACAACGTACTTGAAGAAGTTGCAAAATTCCGTGCTTCCCGTCGTATCTGGGCTAAAGTTATGAAAGAAAGATTTGGCGCTAAAAAAGCTAAATCCATGATGCTTCGTGTTCATACACAAACAGCTGGTTCCATGCTTACAGCTCAACAGCCTAACAACAACATTATCCGTGTTGCTTTACAGACTGCAGCTGCTGTTATGGGTGGTACTCAGTCCCTTCATACAAACTCCCGTGATGAAGCACTTGCTCTTCCTACAGAAGAATCCGTAATGATCGCTTTACGTACTCAACAGATTGTTGCATATGAAAGTGGTTTAGCTGATGTTGTAGATCCACTTGCTGGTTCCTACTATGTTGAAGCTATGACTAACAGAATCGAAAAAGAAGCTTGGGATTACATCAAAAAATCGACGAAATTGGCGGCGCAGTATCTGCAATTGAAAAAGGCTATATCCAGAAAGAAATTCAGGATAGTGCTTACAAATGGCAAATGGATGTTGAATCTGGTGCTAGAACAATTGTCGGCGTAAACAAATTCCAGATCGAAGAAAAACCAGTTGAAGGTCTTCTCAAAGTTGACGCTTCCGTTGGTGAAAAACAGAAAGCTAAAGTTGAAGCTATGAAAGCTAAACGTGACAACGCTGCTGTAGAAGCTGCTCTTGCTGACTTAGAAGCTGCTTGTAAAGATGAAAACGAAAATCTTATGCCTCATATCCTCGCTGCCGTTAAAACTTATGCAACTCTCGGAGAAATCTGTGGCGTAATGCGTAAAGTATTCGGCGAATATGAAGCACATGTAAATCTTTAATAAGTGAAGATATTTGGAGGTAAATATAATGATTAGAGTATTAGTAGCAAAACCAGGTTTAGATGGTCATGACCGCGGAGCAAAAGTTGTAGCACGTGCTCTTCGCGATGCAGGCTTTGAAGTAATTTATACAGGTCTTCGTCAGACTCCTGAACAGATTGCAGAAGCAGCTTACAGGAAGACGTTAATGTAGTTGCTATGAGTATCCTTCTGGTGCTCATCCACATCTTTCCCTAAAGTTGTAAAACTTGTTAGAGAAAAAGGCATGAACGATGTATTAATCATCGGCGGTGGTGTTATTCCAGAAGGCGATATCCCAGCTCTTAAAGAAGCAGGTGTTGCAGAAGTATTTACTCCTGGTACACCAACAACTGATGTTATTGAATTCATCAAAGCTCATGTAAAAGAAGCTTAATTTTTAACAGTTAACGTTATTAATTAAATAATATAAAGAAAATCATCTTGTCTTTCTTAGTCTCTATAAGGAGACAAGATGATTTTTAATATAAATGTATTTGTGGCTTCTGTGCATAAGGGACAGGAGCTGACATCAAAGGTGGTGCTTATATGGATATAGCTCAAGAATTGTTAAATGGAAATCGTTTAGCATTAACTCGTGCAATCACAGCAATTGAAAATGAAACAGATGTTGCAGTAGAAATCATGAAAAAACTGTATCCACATACTGGGCATGCCTTTGTCCTTGGTATTACTGGCCCACCAGGTGCAGGTAAATCCACTCTTACCGATAGACTCGCAAGAGCTTATCGTAATCAGGGAAAAACAGTTGGTATTATAGCTATTGACCCAACTAGTCCATTCACAGGCGGAGCTATCTTAGGTGACCGTATAAGAATGAACAGCTTAACCCTCGATGAAGGTGTCTTTATCCGTAGTATGGGGACAAGAGGTAGCTTAGGCGGCTTATCTCATAAAACAGCTGATGCAATAAAAGCTATGGATGCTTTTGGCAAAGATGTAATTATTGTAGAAACTGTAGGGGTAGGACAATCTGAGGTTGATATCGTTAAAGCGGCTGATACTACTATGGTTGTGATGGTACCAGGCCTTGGTGATGATATCCAAGCTATAAAAGCAGGAATATTGGAAATTGGTGATATCTTCACTATCAATAAAGCAGATCTTGATGGTGCAGATAAATTATATACAGAGCTTAATATGATGCTAGACCTTGATGGAGAAACACCAGATTGGCGTCCTCCAGTTAAAAAAGTCATGGCTAGTAGAGGCGAAGGTATTAATGAATTAATAGATACAATTACTGAACATCAAAATTATTTAGTAGAAAGTGGAACATTAGCTATTAGACGTCATAAACGTGCTAAAAATGAGTTGTTGGACCGCTTGAGTGCATCTATTGGTTCTTATATAACAAAACATATTGTAGAAACTGGCGAATTAGATGCTTATGTAAAAGATATTGAAACTCGTCAGAATGACCCATATACAGTAGTTAATACTATTATGGATAATATGTTAAAAAAATAATTTAGATATAATATTTATATCAGGAGGGTTTTATCAATGAAAATCAACAGAGTTGACCATATCGGTATTGCTGTACCAAATCTTCAAGAAGCAAAAAAATTCTATGAAGAAGTTTTAGGTATTAAAATCACTAAAGAAGATGAAGTTATCGAAGATCAGAAAGTAAAAGTAAGCTTCGTTCCATGCGGTGAAGTTGAACTCGAACTTTTAGAATCCACAACTGAAGATGGCCCAATTGCAAAATATCTTGCAAAAAATGGTGGCCGTTCTGGTATTCAGCACGTTGCATTAAATGTTGATAACATTGAAGAAGCTATCGCTGAAATGAAAGAAAAAGGCGTTCGTATGATTGATGAACAACCTCGTTACGGCGCTGGCAATTCCAGCATTGCATTCGTTCATCCAAAAGCTAGCGGTATCTTAGTTGAACTTGCTCAGCGTTTAGATGAAACAAAATAATCTATATTAAATTTTTTAATAGATATAGATTTTATTAAGGAGGTATAACTTTGGCTACAGTTCAAGAACGAATTGACCTCATGAATGCCAAAAAGGAACATATTTTACAAGCAGGCGGTCCTAAACGTGTTGCAAAACAACATGCTAAAGGCAAAATGACTGCTCGTGAACGTATTGAAAAACTTTTTGATGAAGGTACATTTGTAGAATTAGATCAGTTTGTAAAACATCGTTGCACTAACTTTGGTCAGGAAAAGAAAGATTTACCTGCTGAAGGTGTAATTACAGGTTATGGTACAGTTGATGGACGTTTAGTATATGCTTACGCTCAAGACTTCACTGTTGAAGGTGGTTCTCTTGGTGAAATGCATGCTAAAAAAATCTGGAAAGTACAAGAAATGTCCTTGAAAATGGGTGCTCCATGCGTTGGTATCAATGACTCTGGTGGGGCTCGTATTCAAGAAGCTGTTGACGCTCTTTCTGGTTACGGCGGAATTTTCCAGAGAAATACAGACGCTTCCGGTGTTGTTCCACAGATTTCTGTAATCATGGGACCATGCGCAGGTGGTGCAGTATATTCTCCAGCTCTTACTGACTTTATCTACATGGTAAAAAATACTAGCCAGATGTTTATCACTGGTCCTGCTGTTATCAAATCTGTTACTGCTGAAGAAGTAACAGCTGAACAGCTCGGTGGTGCTATGACTCATAACACTACTTCTGGTGTTGCTCATTTTGCTGCTGAAAATGAAGATGATTGTATCGAACAAATTCGTTACTTATTAAGCTTCTTACCAAGCAACAACATGGATGATGCTCCAGAAAGACCTACAAATGATGATCCATCCCGTATGGATGAAGAATTAAACACTGTAATTCCAGATAACGCTAACATGCCTTATGACATGAAAGATGTTATTCGTTCCTTAGTAGATGATGGTGAATTCTATGAAGTTCATCAGCATTATGCTACAAACATCATTACATGTTTTGCTCATTTTGATGGACGTTCCGTTGGTATCATTGCAAACCAACCAGCTGTAATGGCAGGTTGCCTTGATATTAATGCTTCTGATAAATCAGCACGTTTCATTCGTTTCTGTGACGCATTTAATATTCCTATCGTTAACCTCGTTGACGTTCCTGGCTTCTTACCAGGTACAGATCAGGAATATGGCGGTATCATTCGTCATGGTGCAAAAATGCTTTATGCTTATTGCGAAGCAACAGTACCAAAAATTACACTTATCACTCGTAAAGCATATGGTGGTTCTTACCTTGCTATGTGCTCTCGTGAACTCGGTGCTGACCAAGTTATGGCTTGGCCTACAGCAGAAATTGCTGTTATGGGTCCTGCTGGTGCAGCAAACATCATCTTCAGAAAAGACCCTGATGTTGCAGCAAAAACAGCTGAATATGTAGCTGAATTCGCTACACCATATAAAGCTGCTGAACGTGGTTACATTGATATGGTAATTGAACCTAAAGAATCCCGCCCTCGTATTATCACTGCATTGAACATGCTTGCAAGCAAACGTGAAGCACGTCCTGCGAAAAAACATGGTAATGTTCCATTATAATAAGAGGAGAGAGTTTTAAGATGGCAAATAATAATGCTCCTATCAGTGAAGAAATAGTAGCTGCTATTACTGCTGCTGTAGAAATGATGGTTGGTCATAAAGTTATGGCTGTTCGTATTAAACGTAGCGATGCATGGGTTATGGCTGGCAGACGCGATGCTGTTTAATAAATCATCAATCAAATAAAAAGATAATTCTTGGAGGAATACGTCGTGAAAAATTTAACATCACTGTAAATGGTAACGCTTATGAAGTTGAAATTGAAGAAGTAAAAGCTGCTGCTCCAGTTGCTGCTGCACCAAAGCTGCTCCAGCTGCTGCTGCACCTGCACCAAAAGCTGCTCCAGCTGCCGCTGCTGCTGCACCTGCTGCTGGTGACAACACTGTTACTGCTCCAATGCCTGGTAAAATTGTAAAATTAGTAGCTTCCGTAGGTCAAGCTGTTAATGCTGGCGATGTTCTTTTAATTCTTGAAGCTATGAAAATGCAGAACGAAATCACAGCTCCAGCTGCTGGTACAGTTAAATCCTTCGCAGTTAACGCTGGCGATAGTGTAAAACCTGGTCAGACTATGGTTGTTATCGGTTAATTTTAATCGATAAATTACAAAGAAAGAACCCATTAGTTAAGCTAATGGGTTCTTTTTGTATTTGTATATAATCTTTATATTTATAAATGGAGAGATTATTATGGATATTGATAAAGTTTATAATCTGTTTTTTAGTCCAACAGATACAACAAAATTCGTATTACAGTTTTTGAGTGAGCAAATAAGTCCTAATTATAAAAACATAAATTTAACATCAAGAAATACAAATTTAGATGATGTATCTTTAGCTGAAAATGATTTAGTATTTTTAGGTGTTCCTTCATATGCAGGTAGAGTGCCTATTACTTTTAAAGAACGTTTTAGCAAAATTAAAGGTAATAATGCATTAGCGATAGTAGTTGTAACCTATGGAAATAGAGCACAAGAAGATACTTTAATAGAATTATTTGATATGGCTAAAGAACAAGGCTTTAGAATTTTAGCAGGTTCAGCAGTTGTAACAGAGCATTCAATAATTCATGACTTTGGCAAGGGTAGACAGATAGAAAAGATAAAGCTGAATTGATAAGTTTTATGCAAAAGTTAAAAAATAAACTTCAAGAAGATGTTTTATTAGTAGATGAAATACCAGGAAATAGACCTTATAAAGAGGTAAAACTAGCACCAATGGCGCCAGATTTTGTAAAAGAAAATTGTGTAGCTTGTGGTAAATGTGCAAGTGAATGTCCTACAGGTGCTATTGATAGTAAAACCTATAAATGTAATAGTGAAAAATGTATTTCTTGCTTACGTTGTGTAAAAGTTTGTCCGATAAACTGTCGTTTTGTGGATAATAGAGTATTGGAAAATTTACGTGTTCATTTGACTCCATTGTGTAGTGAACGTAAAGACAATCAATTTTATTTATAAAAAAAATACTCTAGAGCAATATAAGCTCTAGAGTATTTTTGCATTAAAATTGATTAGTGTCAGTGAATACATCGTCCCAGAATGTATAAAGAAAAACTATAACGATTAGAAATAATAAAAATAAATCACCCATGATAAAATCTCCAATATAAAATATATTAAATTTTAATTATTATATTTGAGGATAAAGTAGCGTAAAGGCTTATAAATATTATATAAAATGGCAGCTTTTATCGGTAATAGAAGAACTGATTTTACGATACGCATGATATAAAAAGAAGTAGCAGCATCTTTATACATTAAAGTAAGCCAGATATTGTTGAGAATACAATCAACAAATAAGAAAATAGTTAAATTCATAAGCAATAATTTTTTTAAAGTGATAGTTTTTTATAAAGAAATTTGCCATAAATAAAACTAGAGGCAATAGCACTTATAGTAAATCCAGGAAAATATAAACCTGGCATAAAAAGATTGCTACCGATAATATCTGCAAGAGCTGACATAATAATAGTTTTTGTTGTGCCAAAACGCATGGCATATAAACAAATCGGAATAAAAGCAAAATCTACGCGAATGAAAGTGGTTTGAATGGCAAAAACATAAGTAAATAAAATTGTTAAAGCCATGAAAATACCACCATAAACGATAGATGATAATGATGAGTTGTTGTACATGAGATTAAACCTCCTTGATATTGCGTTGCCACATAGGAGGAATATTCCTTCATGTAGCAGCGGGATGCGATATTTGTACCGCAAGAAAAACTTTTCGTTCAAATAGCAACTCCCCGTCTATTTGACACTTAACGCACAAATATCTACTCTGCTGAATAGCACTATCAATTATAAAACTATAAAGAAGGTTTGTCTATATAAAAATTTCTAATGATTATAAGTAGATAAAGATGGTAGTATTTTTAGCTAGATAATAGATACTATGAATAAAATGTGATATTATGTAAACGATATAATATAATTTTTTGGAGCAAAGGAATAGTGATTCATAATGAAAAAATTTATCGTATTTTTGCTTTTAGGCGTGATGTTTGTATTTAATACAGTAGCATATGCACAAGCTGAAAATACAGCGCAAGAGAAGATTGGTGGAGCTGATAAGGCAACGGATATACAGGTAAATAATAATGTAAATACTGTAAAACGTTGGATTTTGATAAATATACCAGCACGTTCATTGCGTTTATATGATAATGATAAATGTATAGAGATGTATCCTGTTGGCGTAGGTAAAATAGAAACTAAAACTCCAGTTGGTTTTTATAAAGTTGTAGAAAAAATTGTAAATCCTACATGGACAGACCCTGCTGATGTAAGCGTAGTTATTCCTTCCGGTGAAGATAATCCACTTGGTTATCGTTGGATTGGCATTGGTGGCAATTATGGTATACATGGAACAAATAGACCAGACTCTGTAGGTCATTATGTTTCCAATGGTTGTGTACGTATGGTTGAAGCCGATGTAGAAAAAGTATTTGATAAAGTTGAAGTTGGTACAGAAGTTCAAATTATGTACAACCGTCTAGTTATTGATAAAACTTTTGATGGTAGAGTAGCTTATTATATTTATCCAGATGGATATGATATGCAAAATTTAACAGTGGATTTTGTAAAACAAGGTCTAAAAGGTTATGGTATAGCTGATTTTATAACTGATGAAGCTGTGGCTAAATCTATAGAATTATCCAATGGTCAACCAAATTATGTAGCAGCACCTGTAAATATTATGTTTAATGGTAAAAAGCTTAATTATAAAGCAGTTAATTATAAAAATTTAATTTATGTACCAGTAAAAGCTTTGGCTACTACATTAAATACGCCAATAACTATGGATAATAATTTAGTAAAAACACAAAAAGGTAAATCTGATATCAGTCTTTATAGTAATGTAGCTTATATGCGTTTGACAGATATAGCAAATATTTTTGATTATGATTATAGCTTAAATAAAAATGTTACAGAAATAGCTTTAAATAAAATTACTCCTGATAAAAATGTAGTAGATATCCCTGTTAATACTACAAATAAAGAAATTGTTGTACCTAAAAAACAAACAGATGAAAAAATTAATTTAATGGAAAACGACAATAAAAATCTTGAACAAGATAATAATACACAATCCGATAAAAAAACTGTAGCAGATAAGAAAAATAAACAGGAAAAAGCAAATACAGATGTTAAAAAATAATGGAGGTCATTGTGGAACGAGGAGAAGATAATAAGAAAAGATTTATTATTATAGATGGTAGTAGTTTAATGTATAGAGCGTTTTTTGCTTTGCCATTACTTACTTCTTCAAGTGGTATATATACAAATGCTATCATGGGTTTTGCTAATATGTTGGGAAAAATCCTAACAGAATATAAGCCAGATAATATAGTTGTGGCTTTTGATAAAAGTCGTCAAACTTTTCGTACACAAATGTATGCAGAGTATAAGGGACAAAGAGAAAAAACTCCAGATGAATTAAAATCACAGATACCGTTACTACGTGAATTTTTGGAAGCTTTGGGTATTGCTTTTATTGAAAAAGATAATTATGAAGCAGATGATATCATCGGTACTTTGGCAACAAAAGCAGCTAGTCAAGATTATGAAGCCTTGATTGTAACAGGTGATAAAGATGCTTTGCAATTAATTCGTCCTAATTTAAAAGTTATGCTCACTAAACGCGGTATCATGGATATGCAGATTTTTGATGAAGAAGCATTTAAAGAAAAATATGCAGGTCTTGAACCGATAAAATTAATTGATATAAAAGCGTTGATGGGTGATAGCTCAGATAATATTCCAGGTGTGCCAGGAATTGGCGAGAAAACAGCTTTGAAATTATTATCACAATATCAAGATTTAGAAAATCTCTTGAATAATATTGATAATGTTTCAGGCAAAAAATTAAAAGAAAAATTACAGGAAAATCAAGAATTAGCGAGATTATCTTATAAATTGGCTACTATATGCTGTGAAGTAGATGTGGATTTTAAACCACAAGAGTTTGAATTGACTCCTAATTTACAGAAATTAAATGATTTTTGTCAAAAATATGAGTTGAAAACAGTTTTGACTCGTATGAAAAAGGTTTTAGCTGATAAATTAGAAGTTGTAAGTCAAAATGATGATGCTGAATTAGCTTTGAATTTTGAAGCTACTATGCCAGTTTATGAGGAATTTACACAAGATAAAATTGATGCTTTAATATCAAAGATAAAAGCTGAAAAATCTGTTTCCTTTATGGTTTTATTTGAAGGGAAAGTGCCGGATATATCCATTGATATGATGGCTATTTGTTGCAAAGATAGTCTTGGTATCATAAGAGCAAAAGAAGATATAGATAAACTCAGTGAAGTATTGCAAGATGAAACAATCACTAAATTTGTTTATGATGTAAAGATGCTTTACCATTTGAATTTGGATTTAAAAGGTAAGATTTATGATACTTTGCTTATGGCATATCTTCTAGAACCTGCTAAACGAAGCTATGAAATGAATGTATTGTGGCAAATGGCAGATATTGAAGAAGAAATTCCATGGGAAAATCTCAATGAAGAAGAAAAATTAATTTGCGGTGCAAGACATTTAGCTGATTTGAGTAAGATTTTGGCGGATAAATTAGCTGATGAAAAATGGTAAATCTCTATGAACAGATAGAATTACCACTTGCTAAAATGCTTTGTGATATGGAAACTGTAGGTATTTATATTAATGAGCAAAAACTCGATGATATGAATGAACAGATGTATAAACAAATCACAGCTTTAGAGCAAGATATTTATGAATTGGCTGGAGAAATATTTAATATTAATTCACCGAAACAATTAGGAGATATTTTATTCAATAAATTAGGCTTGCCAGCTTTGAAAAAGACAAAGACAGGATATTCTACAAATGCGGAAGTGCTAGAAAATTTAATATATGCTCACCCTATTATCGCTAAGATTTTAGATTATCGTATATTAAATAAATTAAAAACTACGTATTTAGATGGTTTGAAAGCATTAATCAATCCACAGACTAAGAGAATTCATACAAGTTTCAATCAGACTGTAACAGAAACAGGAAGACTCAGCAGTTCTGAGCCGAATTTGCAAAATATTCCTGTACGCACAGCGGAAGGTAAAAAAATTCGCAGTTTATTTGAGCCTGGCGAAGGTTATGATTATATTTTATCTGCCGACTACTCCCAGATTGAGCTTAGAATAATGGCTCATATGTCAGAGGATAAACATTTTATAGATGCTTTTTGTCATAATCAAGATATTCATACAGCGACAGCAGCTCAAGTATTTAAAGTGCCTATAGATGAAGTTACTTCAGAACTTAGAGGTAAGGCAAAAGCTGTAAATTTGGTATTATCTATGGTATAAGTGCTTTGGTTTGCAAAAATCTGCATATTTCGCCAAAAGAAGCTGGGGAATATATAGATAATTACTTACAAGAATGTAGTGGCGTGAAGAATTTCATGCATGAAATTGTAGAAAAAGCACATCAAGATGGCTTTGTTACAACTTTATTCGGTCGTCGTCGCTATTTGCCAGCGATTAAGAGCAGTAATTTTAATCAGCGTGCATTAGCAGAACGCATGGCTATGAATACACCAATTCAAGGAACAGCAGCTGATATCATAAAAATTGCGATGAACAGAGCTAGTGAAGCGATAAAAGAAGCTAATTTGAAAAGCAGAATTTTATTGCAAGTACACGATGAATTAGTGTTAGAAGTTGTAAAAGAAGAAATAGAAAAAGTATCAGAAATTTTGACAACAGCTATGCAAAATACAGCTAGTTTAAAAGTGCCACTTATCATTGATATTAATTATGGTAAAAACTGGGCAGAAGCAAAATAAAAAGTAAATTAATTATAAAAAGGTGGTGGTTTTGTGCCTGAAATGCCAGAAGTAGAAAATATTGTCGTAGGGATTAAAGATTTTATCGAAAATAAAAAAATCGTAGATGTAGAAATCATAAAAGGTGATGTAATAAAATCTCCTAGTAGTGATGAATACAAAGAGCTTTTGCAAGATAGAATTATCAAATCTTTAAAACGCAGAGGAAAATATATCATCATGTCCTTAGATGATGGCAGATTTAATATCATTCATTTGCGAATGACAGGAAAGCTATTATATAAACAGGAAAATGAGGATATAGATAAATATAGTTGTGTAATATATCATTTAGAAGATAAAACTAAATTGATATATGCAGATATCCGCAGATTAGGGACTTTGGATTTAATAACTACAGATGAAATTTCTCGCTTAAAAGGGCTATATACTTTAGGTGCAGAACCATTATCTTCAGAATTTACTATAGGGTATTTAAAGGATTGTTTAAATAAGAGTAAAACAAAAATAAAACCATTTTTATTAAATCAAAAAAATGTGGCAGGTTTGGGCAATATATATGTAGATGAAGCATTAGCCATTAGTAAAATTCATCCAGAACGCAAAGCAAATTCTTTAGGTGATGAAGAAATAGAAAAACTTCATCAAGCTATTAATTTGGTTATAAATGAAGGCATAAGAGATGGTGGCACAAGTTTTCGCGATTATCGCAATGGTTTAGGTGAAAAAGGAAGTCATCAAGATAAATTATATGTATATAATCGCAAAGGCAAAGAATGTAGATTTTGCCATACTTTAATAACTAAAATTATATTAAATGGTAGAGGTACTTATTTTTGCCCTAATTGTCAAAAATTAAATGATGATAAATAAATTTTAAATAAAAGCTAGAAAGGAGGATTTTTATGAAAATCATAGGTCTTACTGGTGGTATAGCTTGTGGAAAAAGTACGGTTAGTGCTTATTTAAAACAAAAAGGAGCTTTTATCATTGATGGTGATGCTATAGCTCGACAATTATCTGAGCCTAAAAAATCAATTTGGCAAGCGTATGTAAATCATTTCGGTGATAAAGTTTTAAATGCAGATAATACTTTAAATCGCAGACTCATTGGACAGATTGTATTCACTGATGAAAAAGAAAAAACATGGATGAATACAACAATGCACCCATTGATTAGAGATGAAATTGTAAAACAAATAGATGAGTGTAGACAAAATGGTATAGAAGTAGTAATCTTAGATATACCTCTTTTATATGAAGCTAATTGGGATAAATTTGCAGATGAAGTTTGGGTTGTAAAAATCAGCAGACAGTTGCAAATAGAGCGCATTCAAAATCGTGATGGCTTAACTAAAGAAGAAGCAATAAGTAGAATAGATGCACAGATGTCTTTAGAAGAAAAAGCAAAACGTGCAGATGTGGTAATTGATAGTAGTAATGCTCCAGAAGTTACGTTACAATTAGTAGAAAAAATATGGAATGAGAGATTATTATAAAGGGTTGATAATTCATGTCTAGTTTGATTATTGTGAACCGCACACTTGTGATTTAAATCATGAGTTAGGCGAACAAAATAGTCAGCGTATATAGAAATATGTACGTAGAGATAGACAAAGAGCTATCCCATACTGTTTGAATTGCTGGAAAACCCTAAAGATATCTGAACTACAACGTAAACATGAAATAAAGTTAAGCGTGAATGTGGCGAAAGCAGAAAAAATCAGATATATAGCATAAGGTTAAATCCTAAGTGCTGAAAAATGGATAATCAGCAGC
>ENA-OQHP01000339-OQHP01000339.1-human-gut-metagenome-genome-assembly--contig:-NODE-339-length-15156-cov-1.834720_pt1 | contig 15156 bp, 20 predicted proteins | sample MGYA00242563_ERZ504717 | MGnify/ENA primary metagenome ERZ504717 (study PRJEB26092, sample SAMD00036212) | human gut metagenome | host: Homo sapiens | study: EMG produced TPA metagenomics assembly of... | reverse complement strand
GAAGTCCCTTGAGGTCCGCGAGGCCGGCACCTATGTCGAGCACGTCGTGAACCAGGTCAAGGCTGGTCTCGAGGGTCTCGAGATCACTTGCCCCAAGCAGGTCGTCGTCGCCTACGAGCCATCTGGCCATCGGCACCGGCAAGACCGCTACCGCCGAGGACGCTCAGGAGGTCTGCGGCGCTATCCGTGAGACCCTCAAGGAGATGTTCGGTGAGGAGCTCGCCGACGGCATCCGCGTTCTCTATGGTGGCTCTGCCAAGCCCGGCAACATCGCCGAGCTCGTCGCCAAGCCCGACGTCGACGGCGCCCTCGTGGGCGGCGCTTCGCTCAAGGCTGCCGACTTCGCTCTATGGTCGTCAAGGCAGGCGAGTAGGACATATGGCACAGCGTCATCTTCCTGCACTCCTGATCATCATGGATGGTTGCGGCCTGGCTCCGGCCGATGGCGAGAACGCCGTCGCCGCTGCCAAGACGCCCTTCCTCGATAGCCTGTACGAGAAGTACCCCCACACCACGCTCGGCGCTTCGGGCGAGGACGTGGGTCTTCCCGATGGCAGATGGCAACTCCGAGGTGGGTCACCTCAACATCGGTGCCGGCCGCATCGTGTTCCAGGAGCTTTCGCGCATCAACAATGCCATCAAGGACGGCTCCATCGCCAAGAACGAGGTCTTCGTCAAGGCTATGGACGACGTCAAGGCTGACGGCAAGACTCTCCACCTCATGGGCCTTATGAGCTGGCGGTGTTCATTCTCATATGAGCCACGTCGAGGCTCTGGTCAAGATGGCTGCCGAGCACGGTGTCAAGACCGTTCGCGTCCACGCCTTCATGGATGGTCGCGACGTTGACCCGCAGTCCGGTGCCGGTTACATGAGTGAGTTCTGCGCCTTCCTGGCTAAGATCTCCGAGGAGACCGGTTGCGACGCTCGCGTTGCCACCGTCTCGGGCCGTTATTGGGCCATGGACCGCGACAACCGTTGGGAGCGCATCCAGCGCGCCTACGATGTCATGGTCAACGCATCCGATGCCGATACCGACCCTGTTGCCGGTATCAAGGCTACTACGAGAAGGATCCGCGCGGCGACGAGTTCGTCGAGCCCTTCGCTGCCCACAACGAGGGCATCCACGAGGGCGACGCGGCCATCTTCTTCAACTTCCGTCCCGACCGCGCTCGTCAGATGACTCGCGTGTTCACGGACAAGGAGTTCGACGGCTTTGAGCGCGAGCAGATCAAGCTTTCGCACTTTGTGACGATGACCGAGTACGACCCGACGTTTGACGTCGAGGTCGCCTTCCCCAAGACGTTCCCCGAGAACGTTCTGGCCGACGTTATCGCCGCCAATGGCCTGAAGCAGCTGCACACCGCCGAGACCGAGAAGTACGCCCACGTGACGTTCTTCCTCAACGGCGGCATCGAGGAGCCCAAGGAGGGCGAGGAGCGCGTGCTCGTCGCTTCTCCCAAGGTCGCTACCTACGACCTGCAACCTGAGATGAGCGCTCCCGAGGTTACCGAGAAGCTTGTCGCCGCCATCAACGAGGATCGCGCTGATTTCTACATCGTGAACTTCGCAAACTGCGACATGGTTGGTCACACCGGTGTCTTCGACGCTGCCGTTAAGGCGTCGAGGCTGTTGACGATGCCCTGTCCAAGGTTGTCCCGGCGATTCTCGCTAAGGGCGGCTTTGCGCTGATTACCGCCGATCACGGCAACGCCGATCACATGTTTGACGTTGCTTCCGACGGTTCCAAGCATCCGTTCACGGCTCACACCACCAACCGCGTGCCGTTCATCATCGTTGATGAGAAGGCACAGCTCACCGGTATCGAGGACGGCCGTCTTTCCGATATCGCTCCGACCATGCTCACCATGCTGGTATTGAGCCTTCCGCCGAGATGACGGGTCGCGTACTCGCCACCGAGGCCTAATAGAAACAAATACCGTTTTCTAGTAAGGGGGTTGTCCACAACCGGACAACCCTCTTTTTTTGCGCTATTTCTACCTCGTCACCAAATGGCTGATGGGGGAGTGCTGGGGGTTGTGGTACAGTACTGGAGTTTGAATTGTTCTATTAAGGAGCTTATCTATGGGTCCGTTTCAGATTCTTCTGTTTGTCGTTTGGGCTGTCTCTGCCGTGGCGCTGACGATTCTCGTCCTGATGCACTCTGGTAAGGGCACCGGCGTTTCGGATATGATCGCTAGCTCGCTGTATAACTCCAGCTCTGCCACGGGCGTCATGGAGCAGAACCTCGATCGCCTGACGGTAATTATGGCCGTCGTTTTTGCGTGTGTGTCGTCCTGTGCATGTTCTTCTTCCCGCAGGGTATCGTCGGCTACTAAGCACGAGCCACATAAATACTTGAAAAGGGTTCCGCAAGTGCGGGACCCTTTTTGTTTACATATTTGTAACAGAGCCAAAATATCCCCACATACTTCGCCCAACTAAAGAAATTCTCGACCGTTGACCGGAATTAGCCCCAAATCGTGCATAAAATGCGCTACTGTATTGAGAAACGTTGGTTCGTTGTGCATAACCAGCCATAGCAACGGGCGGCGTTTGATGGTTCGGATCGGATTGTCTCGACATGTGTCCGACTGAACATTCTTTGTCCTATCTCATAAGGAGGATGGCATGGCTGATTCTATGTTCCACCAGCCCGTTATGGGTCGTCGCGCCTTTGTCGGCGGTACCTTGCTGCGAGCTCCATGGCTTTCTTGCCGCATGCGGCAAGAAGGGCGGCGACGCTTCCGGTTCTGAGTCCGGTTCGAAGCTGAACTTCTACATCAACAACCCGGTCTGCATCGACCCCTACAATGTCCAGGAGGACCAGCACTCAGGTCGAGTACCAGCTCTTTGATGCTCTGACCTCTTATGACGCCGAGAAGGGCGAGATCGTTCCGCTGGCTTGCGAGTCCTTCGAGCAACGACGACGCCACCGAGTTCACCTTCAAGATCAAGAAGGCCAAGTTCCACAACGGTGACGACGTTACCTCCAAGTCCTTCAAGCTCGGTTGGGAGCGTCTGGTCAACACCAAGTCGGCTGTCGCTACCGAGTACGGCCCTTCCGAGGTCTCCTATCACCTTTCCATGGTCGAGGGCTATGACGATCTGCTTGCCGGTAACGCTACCGAGCTCAGCGGTGTTACCTGCCCCGACGATGAGACCCTCGTCGTCAAGCTGGCTTCCGCTTACGCCGACTTCCCCTTCGTCGCCTCTCACCCGGCTCTGGCCCCGGTTCCCGAGTGCGCCGAGTCCGATGTCAAGAGCTTCTACCTCGCCCCGGTCGGTAACGGCCCGTTCATGATGGACGGCAAGTGGGAGGATGGCCAGGAGATCAACGTCAAGAAGTTCGACGATTACTATGCGACAAGGCCAAGATCGATGGCATCCACTTCCAGGTCATCAAGGACATGGAGACCGCCTACAAGGAGTTCCAGGCCGGTAACCTCGATGTCTGCGACGTTCCCGTCGCTCAGATCGACGCCGCCAAGAAGGATCGCGGCGTGTCCAAGGACGGCTACACCATGGGTGACGGCGAGCGCATGCTGCTCGGCGCCGAGCCTTCCACGTACTATCTGACCTGCAACACCACGGCCGAGCCGTTCAGCAACGCCGACCTGCGCAGGGGTATCTCCCTGGCCATCAACCGTGAGGCCATCTGCAAGACCATCTACAAGGGTACCCGTACTCCTGCCGACGGCATTGTTCCTCCGGGCATCGATGGCTACAAGGAGGGCGCATGGGAGTTCTGCGCCTACGATGTCGACAAGGCTAACGAGTACCTCGACAAGGTTGCTCCCGCTGGCGCTAACGGGGATCGTGGCATTAGCGTGACCCTGTCCTACAACCAGGACGGCGGTCACAAGGAGATCATGGAGTCCATCATCGGTGACCTCGCCAAGGTTGGCGTTACCGCTGTCTCCGATACCCCTGAGTGGTCTGCCCTGCTCGAGCAGTATCAGAACTTTAACTATCAGTTCGGTCGTCTGGGTTGGATTGCCGACTACCCGATCATGGACAACTTCCTGTATCCGCTGTTCCACTCCGACTCCCTCGGTGGCGACAACCGCTCCGGTTACAACAACCCCGAGTTCGACGCCAAGGTCGACGAGGCTCGTACTATTGTTGACGACGAGGAGCGCGTCGCTAAGATGCAGGAGGCCGACGCAATGGTCGCTGCCGACTGCCCGGTCATCCCGATTATGTTCTACACGCACACCATCGCCGGCTCCGATCGCATTAAGCACCTCTATGTCGATCCGCAGAAGCACGCCGATCTGGGTACCGCTGAGCTCGCCTAAGAGTTTGCAGCTTCCGTGAGGGTCAAGTATTTACGTAGACCTCATGGGAAACATACAGTTCTCCCTAACCTGGGGTAAACTGGCTGATGGTAATTTTGGGATGCCGGTCTGGCGATCGGCATCCATTTAGGTTAATCCCTAGATAGGGGAGTGGTATGGGTAAGTACATCGTTAAACGTGTGCTTCAGTTCATCCCGGTGTTTTTGGGCGTTACGCTGATTCTGTTCGCCCTCCAGAATATCGTGCCGGGAGATCCGATCAAGCTGATCGGTGGAGACAAGGCTCTGTCCCCCGAGGTGGAGCTTCAGCTTCGCGTTCGCTATCACCTGGTCCAGACGGACGATGACGGCAACGCGATCCTTGACGAGAACGGCGACCCCGTTCAAACGTCGCTCGTGGACCGTTACTTGTATTACATGAACGGCCTGCTTCATGGCGATCTGGGCAATTCGTATCAGCGCAAGCTGCCGGTTACGGAAATCTTTGCCCAGAAGTATCCGTATACGGTCAAACTTGCCGCGTGCGCCATCGTGCTCGAGGCAATTATGGGTATCGGTGCGGGTATCATTTCGGCGGTAAAGCGTTATTCCTTCTGGGATATTTTGGTAACGCTCACCACGTCGATCCTCGTTGCGGTCCCGGCCTTCTGGCTCGGTATGTTGCTGCAGCTGTTCTTTGGCGTCATCCTCAAGGACGCCACGGGCGGTGCAATCTCCATGCCGATCTCGGGTGCCGGCGGTTCCAGCTCTCAGTATCAGGATTGGATGCACTATGTGCTTCCGACCATTACGCTGGCTTCGGTTTCGACCGCTTATGCTGCGCGCATTATGCGCTCGCAGCTGCTTGACGTCATGAACCAGGATTACATCCGTACGGCAAAGGCCAAGGGTCTCTCCAATCGTGCGATCATCGTCAAGCATGCGCTTAAGAATGCACTCATCCCCGTCGTTACCTATATTGGTGTCGACTTTGGCGGCATGCTTTCGGGCGCCATCCTGACCGAGACGGTCTTCAACTGGCCCGGTATCGGCTATGAGGTCTATCGCGCCATTAGCATGCGTGACTGGCCCATCGTTATGGGCGGCGTTACGCTCATCGTTGTCGTCGTCATGGTGATCAACCTGCTCGTCGACATTAGCTATGCATTCCTCGACCCGCGCATCCGCCTTGGCGGTCCGTCGGATAAGGCCTAAGGGAGGTACGTCTCATGCAGGAAACTGATTCTCAGTCTCAGGAGCAGCTACCGCCACCAAGTCGCATCTGCTCCCGCCAAGTCCCGCACGCTGTGGGGCGACGCTTTTAAGCGTCTTCGTAAGAACAAGCTCGCCGTTATCGGTGTCTGCTGGATCATCATCGTCGTTGTGGTTGCCCTGACCGCAGATCTGTGGGCTAAGCCCTGGCTCGGTTCGCCGACGGCTTCCGATTCGACCACCATGGCTCAGACGTCGCTGTTGGCTCCGTGTGCAGAGCACCCGTTTGGCACCGACGCCCTTGGTCGTGACATTCTCGTCCGCGTTATCTACGGTGCGCGCGTTTCGCTGTCCGTCGGAATTATGGCCACCGCGATCTCCACGCTAATTGGTCTGGTCATGGGTGCTCTGGCCGGTTTCTACGGCGGCATCTGGGATACGATCATCATGCGCTGTGCGGACATCTTCCTGGCGTTCCCGTACGTGCTGTTCGTTGTCGCCATGATCGCCGTTATCGGCCGTGGTCTTCAGAACGTCTTTATCGCCATCGGCATTCTTGGCTGGCCTTCGATTGCGCGCGTCTTCCGCTCTGCAATCTTGACGGTCAAGGAAAACGACTATGTTGATGCAGCGCGCGCGATGGGTGCATCTGATGCTCGTATCGTCGTGCGTCACATCTTCCCGAACTCCGTCGCCTCCATCGTGGTCTACGCGACCATGAACATTGGTGGCGCCATTCTGACCGAGTCCGCTCTGTCCTTCCTCGGCATGGGCGTTATTCCGCCTACGCCTTCGTGGGGCTCCATGATTCAGGACGGTCAGCAGTATCTTCTGACCGCTCCCTGGATGATGATCATGCCCGGTCTGGCAATTCTCTCGACGGTGCTCGCCTTCACCCTGCTGGGTGACGGTCTGCGCGACGCCCTCGACGTCAAGATGAAGGACGCATAAGGATGAAGAAGAACAAGAACTATGTGGACCTGAAGGATCAGCCGGTTCCTGAGGGCCAGCATCTGCTCGAGGTCGATGACCTTAAGATGTATTTCCACACCGAGGATGGCGTTGTTCGCGCTGTCGACGGTGTCTCCTACACGCTCGATCGCGGCGAAACCCTGGGCGTCGTCGGTGAGTCCGGCTCCGGTAAGTCCGTGACCGCCATGACCATCATGGGCCTCATCTCGATGCCTCCGGGAAAGATCGAGGGCGGTGACGTTCGCTATCGCGGCCGCTCCATCCTCGAAATGACCGAGGAAGAGATGCAGCACATTCGCGGCAACGATATCGCGATGATCTTCCAGGATCCTATGACCTCCTTGAACCCGGTCTATAAGATCGGCAGGCAGGTGGGCGAGGGTCTTCGTCTGCACCGTGGCTACTCCAAGCAGGAGGCGCTCAAGCGTGCCACCGAGCTTTGGACCTCGTGGGTATCCCCGAGCCCGAGAAGCGCGTCAATGAGTATCCGCACCAGTTCTCTGGCGGTATGCGTCAGCGAGTCATGATTGCCATGGCCCTTGCCTGCGATCCCGATATTCTGATTGCCGACGAGCCCACGACTGCCCTGGACGTTACCATCCAGGCTCAGATTATCGAGCTCATGCAGGAGATGCAGGAGAAGAACGGCAACGCATCATCATGATTACCCATGACCTGGGTGTTGTCGCCGATATGGCCGATAAGATCATGGTTATGTACGCCGGCCGCCCCGTCGAGTTCGGTACTGCTGAGGAAATCTTCTACGAGAGCCGCCACCCCTACACCTGGGGTCTTATCCGCTCCATCCCGGAGCAGGCAATCGAAGAGAAGAAGCCGCTGACGCCGATTCACGGCAACCCGCCTCGCTCATGAACCTGCCTGAGGCTGCGTCTTCTCTCCTCGTTGCCCCTACGCGACGGACAAGTGCCGCAAGCAGCGCCCTGAGCGCGTTGTCACCGAGTCCGGTCACTATTCTGCGTGCCACTATTCCGGTGACCCCGAGTTCCTCAAGAACGCTCCTGAGACGTCCCGTACGCGCAAGGATTCCAAGAAGGGAGGCGAGGCGTAAATGGCAGACAATAACGAGCGCACTCCACTGCTGAAGGTCGAGCACCTCTCCAAGGAGTTTCCCGCAGAGTCCGGCATGTTCGCCAAGCGTTTTTCCAAGCGCGTCGTCTCTGCTGTAAACGACATCTCTTTTGAGATTTATCCTGGCGAGACCTTTGGTCTGGTTGGCGAGTCTGGTTGCGGTAAATCCACCACGGGCCGCACTATCATGCGTCTGACCAAGCCGACCGCCGGCAAGGTGTTCTTCCAGGGCAAAGATGTTGCGAGATGAGCAAGCATGAGATCAAGGACATGCGTCGTGAGATGCAGTTTATCTTCCAGGATCCTTTATGCTTCGCTCAACCCTCGTATGACCATCGGTGAGATTGTCTCCGAGCCCATGACCATTCATGGTGTGGGTACCAAGGAGGAGCGCATTGAGCGCGTCCGTGAGCTTCTCGACGTCGTTGGACTGAACCCCGAGCACATCAACCGCTATCCGCATGAGTTCTCGGGCGGCCAGCGTCAGCGTGTCGGTATTGCCCGCGCTTTGCGCTGAAGCCCAAGCTGATTATCTGTGACGAGCCGGTATCCGCTCTGGATGTGTCCATTCAGGCCCAGGTTCTGAACCTGCTCAAGGAACTGCAGGACAAGTTCGGTACCGCGTATCTGTTTATCGCACACGACCTGTCCGTCGTACAGCACATCTCCGATCGCGTTGCCGTTATGTATCTGGGCAAGATGGTCGAGGTTTCGGACTGGAAGACGCTCTACAGCGAGCCTCACCATCCGTACACGCAGTCGCTGCTGTCTGCCGTGCCGGTTCCCGATCCGGATATTCAAAAGACCCGCAAGCGCATCATCCTCGCCGGCGATCCGCCGTCGCCGCTGGATCCGCCGACCGGCTGCCGTTTCCACACGCGCTGCCCGATCGCGCAGGGCATCTGCTCCGAGAAGCTGCCTGAGTTTAAGGAAGTTGCCCCGGGCCACTGCTGCGCCTGTCACTTCGCGGAGCCGTTCCCGATCAAGGAATCGCACATCGACCTGTAGTTGTTTGTTCTCGTCCGGGCCCGCCCTGTTGTTACTTTTCAGAACGTCCTCGGACATGCAAGAAACCCCCGCTGCGCACTTCGTGCGGCGGGGGTTTCTTGCGTCCTGCGGAGTGTTCTGAAAAGTAACACCAGGGCGGGCCCTACGTTAACTCGGCAAGGGGAGTGCGATTCCCTGATCGCTCGCTTAATCTGATAGGGAATTGTGTGAGGCCGGAGCTTGGCTCCGGCCTCCCCATATAAGGGCTCGGCAAAGCAGAGCCACTAAATTTGCATCAGCCCTCAAAACATGTTTGAGAACGGTGCCTGGAGTACGTGCCCCTAGGGCAGGAATGAGGTTGCTTTCCAACGCATTCCGCAGGGGGCGCATTATTTTGTAGCGCGAAGCGCGGATCAAAATAATGCCGCATGCCCGAGGACGCGTTGGAAAGCAACCTCATTCCTGCCCGAACAGGTCAGTCTACCTGCGCATTTACAAATTCGTAAACTTTTTTCAAAAAAGTGCTTGCGCAGTTCTCGAAACATAGGTTATTATCTTCCTCGTTGAACGCGCGGGTTCAACAAAGCGAACCGCGAATCAACAACATAGCATGTCGGAGTGGCGGAATTGGCAGACGCGCTAGCTTGAGGTGCTAGTGACCGCTTTTTGGTCATGCGGGTTCAAGTCCCGCCTCCGACACCATCGCATTTGAGAAGCCTCTTCGGAGGCTTTTTTGTTACCGATAGACGGTGAGGTCCACGATGGAAACGCTTGAGCGCAACGAGTGGGCAGACGTTGCCCAACTGGTCGAGATCACGAGCGATGCTGTCATCATCTGTGAGCTCGACGGAACCATTCTGCATGTGAATAATCGTTTGCTCGACCTGATGTGCGAGGAACGCGCTGACGTCATCGGCGGTGATGTCAAAGACGTTCTGTACTCGTCTGCCTTTGAGCGCGCGACCGAACATCGTCTGCCGTTTGAGACCGATGGCTCCGAGAGCGAGCTGATGCTCAAGCTGAGCGACGGGTCTTTTATTCCCGTCTTGGTTCGCGCGGGCTCCGTTACGCCTCCGCGTATCTTTGGACGTCGTGCACCGCGTGTCCTGGTGGCGCTTCACAGCATCGAAGAGCAGTATTCCCACGATCGTCAGCTCAAACGCGCGCTATCGGAGCTTAGGGTGGCGAATAAACGCCTTTCGGGCACCCTTTCGGTCATTATGAGTACTGTGGGCTCCGATGAGCTCCCTAGCTTGCTCGATACCGTTTTGAATCAGCTCGTTGGAACGCTCGATGCCTCCGGTGCGGCTATCTATTTTTCCGAGAGTGGCGGCTTTAAGCTCCGCGGTGTTTCTAAGGAGCTTGAGGACAGCTATCTGCCCGAGTTTATGCCGTACGCGCGGGCATTCCGACCTACGTGCTTCGCGAGTCGCGTGCCTGTCGCCTGTCGATTCAGCAGGACCTTGAGGGCGACCGGGTTGCTTCGGGCATGTTCATGGATTTGGACAATCGTTCCAAGCACTTGCTGCGCGTGCAGGATATGCCCCCGTATCGCAGCGAGATCTGTCTTCCCGTGTTTTACGGCACGCAGGTCCTTGGCGTGTTGGAAGTTGGCTGGAAACGTCCCCAGGCGCCACTTGCCTATGACGTTAACGTACTCGAGGTCATCTGCGATTACCTGTCTATTCAGCTGGTCGGCATGGCGTCGAGCTTACGTTCGCGCCGCACGGCGGAGCTCGGCCGCTCACTCAATTTGCTGCGCGACGAACTGTTTACCTATCTCGATGATCCCGTTGCCGCTTCGCGAGCGGTGTCGACGGAAATCTGCACGGTGCTCAATTGTCATTTCTGCCCCGTGGAATATGACGCGAGTCTTGACACCTATGTCATCGATTTTGAGGGCGGCAGTCGCGTGGCGCTGCCGGGAGACCCTGAGTCGCTCTTCTTTTCCACCACCGCACCGGCTGCGCGTTTGGGGGTTGCTCCGATGGTTTTGGGCAGTCGGTGCTGGGCGGTGCGAGTGCTGATGATCTTAAGCATGTGCGCTTGACCCGCGTCGACGAATCCATGCCTATGGGCGGATGGTTGAGGCTCATGGCCTGCCATGCCAGGGCCTCTATGTCGATTCCGGCTTCGAGGCGGGACGCGTTCGCTCGGAGGGCGGCGGTCAGCGGAACAACGATGCAATCGTTCCCGCCGACGTTGCAAGGGGCCGAGAGGCGCGCTTTGCTGCTCCGTGATGGCAGCCAAGAACCAATTGACGACCTTGAATACGACTACCTGGTGCATCTGGCGCATGACTTTGAGCTGATTTATGAAGGCGAATCTCAAAAGCGCGAGGAGCGTCATATCGCTCAGACGCTTCAGATTGGCATGAGAAATTCGCTTGGTGACGTTCCGGCATTGCAACCGATTCGGTATACCTATCGGCAACGAATTCTGCGTTGGTCGGTGGTGACTTCTATACGCTTGTCCGACTTCCCGACGATTGCGCCGTTATGATTTGGGTGATGTATCCGGCAAGGGAATCGAGGCGGCGTCGATGTCGGCGCTTGTCAAGACAGCGCTGACGGCCTATGCCTGGGAGGGTGCGGGGCCTGCCCGTATCGCACGCTCGCTCAATAGCATGCTCATGGGCTTTTCGAGGGTCGAGACGTTTGTGACGGCGTTTATCGCAAGATCGATCTTAAGGCGGGCCGCGCTACCTATTGCTCGGCGGGACATCCTCCCACTATGGTCATTAGGCCGTCGTCGACGCCGCTTGGCGGCGGCGAGACCTGCGGGGGAGAAGTGGAGCTCCTTGGGTGCCAATCGGGCGTGATCGGTGCCTTTGAGAGCATGGTGTACGAGACGGGCACGTTTACGTTCGCTCCTGGTGACATGCTATTTATGTATACCGACGGAACGATTGAAGCACGCGATCGCTCGGGTGCTTTCTTTGGCGAGCAACGCCTTCGCGACCTTTTGCTTTCTGTCTCGGGTGAGGGCGTATCGGGGATCTGCGGTAAGGTCTTGGGCGAACTTGACCGCTTTACCGATCGGCGCTGAACGATGACATCGCGCTGGTCTCCCTTGAGTTTTACGGGGTCGATCGTAGGTCACGACGCCTGACGTGCAAAATCCCTACGGTTGAAGAAACGTGTGCATCGAGCGAGCTCTTTTGGGGAACCATGGTCGTATGAATGAGTGGAATGACATAGCGGTTTTGACGCCACCGGGCGATATCGACATCGCTCGGTGCCCGCACTGCGCCGACGGTTGGATAATTTGATCGACCGGGGCGTGCGCCGTGTTGTCATCAATTGCCAGACCGTGGGCTTTATCGACTCGACGGGCTTGGCGTTTTTGCTTACACGTGCCAGAGAGCTTATGAGGCATGAGGGGCTGCTTTCGCTCGTTAACGCCTCCGATGAGGTCGTTCGCTTTTTGGAAATTGCCCGACTTGTCGACATCCTGCATGTCGCGGGCCCGGCGCGGGAGTCGATTCCCGCCATTCCGGTGGGGGAGTTGCCGCGATGGAGCAAGAGCGTCGAAGTAAGGCGAGGCATCGAGAATCTCCCGTATTATCGGCACCGTGTGGCCGAGCTCCTCGAATCGCTTCCCCTGAGGCGTGATGAGCGCTATGACGTCGCATTGGCGTTGGGGGAGGCATTGGGTAACGCATATGACCATGCGGGCGGTGTTGGCTGCATCCTGACGGTTCAGGCCTATGGGGACCGTGTTGTGCTCGAGGTGCTTGATCGGGGCGCTGGCTATTCTATCGATGGGGCGAGCGAGCCGGTGGCATCCGAGGAACGCGGACGTGGTATCAAGCTCATGCGCATGCTCGTCGATAATGTGGAAGTTGCCCGCCGTACGGATGGCGCCGGCACGCGCGTTCGGATGGTGAAGCTGTTTGGCTCGGCATTGGAATCGTGCGCATAGCGCCTTGACTTGGCGTTATTTACCTGCATGAACTTGCTTTGAGTAACTTTTTGAAAAAAGTACTTGCGTCTTTTGGGCAACTCGCGTAAATTAATAACCCGCAAGCGGACATGGCTCAGTTGGTAGAGCACAACCTTGCCAAGGTTGGGGTCGCGGGTTCGAGCCCCGTTGTCCGCTCCATTGCATTTCCGGACCGTCTCAAGCGGTCCTTTTTCGGCGAAGTGGCCAAGTGGTAAGGCAGAGGCCTGCAAAGCCTTTACCCCCGGTTCGAATCCGCTTCGCCTCCAGGCAACATCCGGGCGCTCCGCGCCCGTTTTGTTTTACATATGCGGACATGGCTCAGTTGGTAGAGCACAACCTTGCCAAGGTTGGGGTCGCGGGTTCGAGCCCCGTTGTCCGCTCCAACTATCTTACGCGGTTCTAACGAACCGCGTTTTTTGTTGACGCTGCGCGAGCCCCGGGCACCCCATCTTGCCCCCTCAATCGTCGGTCGCGTACATAAAGTACGCTTCCCTCCTCTTTCGCGGCAACCTGGGGCACCCGGAGCCCGCTCGCTGTTGTGGCCGGGGGAGTGAGTCTTCCGTTCTTTTCACTAATCGATCGATTCGTCCCAGGAGGCTCGAGCCGAGAGGGAGCGAGCGTTTTGGGGTGTGGCTGTGGCGTTGTTTGCCTCGAATGACAGCTTTGGGCGTATCATCGTGGGCATCTCGCAAAACCTCGTTGCAAGGGAGGCTCACCCCATGGCTGCAGAAAAGTCCTCTTCGCGCTCATGGATGTCCGATGCCGCGATCTATCAGATCTACCGCGTTCGTTTAAGGATTCGACCGGTTCGGGTCTGGGCGATATCGCGGGCATTACCCAGCAGATGGACTATCTTGAGCGGCTGGGCATCGAGGCCATCTGGCTGAGCCCGTTTTACCCTTCGCCTCTTGTCGATGGCGGCTATGATGTGGCGGACTACTGCGATGTCGACCCACGTCTCGGCTCGCTTGACGACTTCGATGACATGATCGCTGCGGCTCACGCGCGCGGCATCAAGGTCATCGTCGATATCGTGCCCAACCATTCATCCAACCAGCACCCCTGGTTCAAAGCCGCTCTTGCCGCCGGCCCCGGATCGCCCGAGCGCGCCCGTTATATCTTCCGCGATGGTCGCGGCGAGCATGGCGAGCTGCCTCCCACCAATTGGAATGCCAACTTTGGCGGCCCCGCCTGGACGCGTGTTGCGGACGGTCAATGGTATCTGCACATGTTTACGCCCGAGCAGCCGGACTTTGACTGGTCATGCCCCGAGGTTCACGCGTTCTTTTGCGACGTCCTGGCGTTTTGGAGCGATCGAGCGTCGATGGCTTTCGCATCGATGTGGCGCACGGTCTCGCCAAGAATCTCGACCGCGATGACCTCGACCGGTGGCATCTCGCCGAGGCGATGACATGGGTTGACGACGGCGCATCCGCTGTGGGACCGCAACGAGGTCCACGAGATCTATCGCGAGTGGCGCCGCGTGTTCGACCGCTATAATCCGCCGCGCAGCGCCGTTGCCGAGGCGTGGGTGCTGCCTGAGCGCCAGTATCTCTATGCGCGTCCCAGCGAGCTTGGCCAGACATTCAACTTGAGTTTGCCAAGGCCACTTGGACCTATGATGACATGCACGCTGCAATCGAGGAGGGCTTGAAGGCAGCTATCGAATCCGATTCCGCCTCGACCTGGGTACTCTCCAACCACGACGTGCCGCGCGTGGCGACGCGCTATGCCCTGCCGCAAATCAAGGCGACGCGCTACCACCAGATTGCGCTCGACTGGCTCTTACGCGACGGGTCGTCTTATGACGAGGACCGTGAACTCGGCGAGCGCCGCGCGCGGGCGGCTCTTTTGCTTGAACTGGCGCTTCCGGGCTCGGCATACGTGTATCAGGGTGAGGAGCTCGGTCTTTTGAGGTGGCTGATATCCCGTGGACTGCACTCGAAGATCCCAGTGCAACCAATACGCGCGGACCGAAGCGCGAGAAGGGGCGCGACGGCTGTCGTGTGCCCCTGCCGTGGGTGGCAGCGGACGATCCCGCGCAGGCGGATCGTTTGGGTTTTCACCGGCGGACGCCGATGCGGCGCCCCATCTGCCACAGCCTGCATGGTTTTCCGATTACGCTGCCGATAGGGAAGAAGCGGACCCGGCATCGATGCTTGCGTTCTATCGCGACGCCCTCTGGCTGCGGCGCAAGCTGCGCGGGTGCGCCAACGATCTTGCGTGGCTCGATCTTGACGGGCGCACCGGTCTTGCGGATGGTGCCGAGGGCGCTGAGGGCGGCGTCATCGCCTATCGCCGCGATAACGGCTGGGCGTGCGTGACGAACTTCGGTGCAGCACCCGTGGAGCTGCCGGCGGGCAGGTCCTGCTCACCTCATCAGCGCTTGCAGACGGCAGACTCGCGCAGGACAGCTCTGCCTGGATCATGCTCGGTGAGATGTAAGGGCCTCTTGCGGCGAGTTTGCGTTTGCCTGCGCCTTCCGTGGTGGCTGATGTCTTCGCGAGGTTCGCGAGGGCGTCGCAAAACTTTTCAAAAAAGTTCTTGCATAGGATGCGGGCATCACGTAAGATTAATCCTCGTAAGCGGACATGGCTCAGTTGGTAGAGCACAACCTTGCCAAGGTTGGGGTCGCGGGTTCGAGCCCCGTTGTCCGCTCCATTTGGGCGTTTAG
>ENA-OQHP01000338-OQHP01000338.1-human-gut-metagenome-genome-assembly--contig:-NODE-338-length-15180-cov-1.735667_pt1 | contig 15180 bp, 19 predicted proteins | sample MGYA00242563_ERZ504717 | MGnify/ENA primary metagenome ERZ504717 (study PRJEB26092, sample SAMD00036212) | human gut metagenome | host: Homo sapiens | study: EMG produced TPA metagenomics assembly of... | reverse complement strand
TGAAACAAATAACAAGCGTTTTTTGTTTTGACACATTCCTTTCTTTTTCTTTTATAAATGCTTGCAACTTCCCGAATTTCCTTTTACTTTGTTTATCGTTGAACTTTAAACTATAGAAACACCATGGGAAAGAGTAAAAAGAAGTAATGCACAGCCGGAAAGAAGAACAACAAGCCAGGAGAGTATTGCTGATTATCGGAGTTGCCGCTTTGGCATTGGTGGTTGCCATGCTGGTGGCTATTCCTTCTTAGGCTGATTCAGAAGATAAATATGCCGCAAGAGATAGAACGGAAATTCTCGTAAAAGGAGAATACAAGTCGCAAGCATACTCGCAGGACCGTATCATTCAGGGATATATCAGCAGTGCGCGCGGACGGACGGTGCGGGTACGCATACGTGGCGGGCAGGGGTATCTCACCATTAAGGGAGCATCCGATGCATCCGGTATCAGCCGTTACGAATGGGAAAAAGAAATTCCTCTGAATGAAGCCGAGGAGCTGATGAAACTGTGTGAGCCGGGTGTTATTGATAAAACCCGTTACCTGATACGCAGCGGAAACCATGTTTTGAGGTAGATGAGTTCTACGGTGAGAATGAGGGACTGGTAGTTGCCGAAGTGGAGCTTGCCTCGGAGAACGAGCCTTTTGAGAAGCCGGACTTTATCGGGCAGGAAGTGACGGGAGATATCCGTTATTACAATTCGCAACTGATGAAACATCCGTTCAAGGAATGGAAGTAAACTAATTACGCCCCGTAATTGTTGATTCGTATATGGAGAAACTGTACCAATACCTGCCGGAAGAACTCGTCACTTTTATCCTGGTGACGGTGTTTTCTTTGCTTATAGGTCTTTCCTTGAGGCGTATCAGTTTGAAGCGCGAAGGAGAGACAACCTTGTTCGGTACGGACCGCACTTTCACCTTTATCGGCATTCTGGCTATCTCCTCTATATTCTTGACCCGACGGACTATCGCCTGTTTATGGGTGGCGGGGCTGTCCTGGGGTTGCTGCTTGCCTTGAATTATTACGTCAAGCAGGCGCAGTTTCATGTGTTCGGGGTCACTACCATTGTCATTGCGCTCATTACGTATTGCATTGCACCTATCGTTGCTACGCAGCCCTCCTGGTTCTATGTAATGGTAATTGTGACCGTATTGCTCTTTACGGAGCTGAAACATACGTTTACCGAACTGGCACAGCGGATGAAGAACGACGAAATGATTACGCTTGCCAAGTTCCTTGCCATCAGCGGTATCATCCTCCCGATGTTGCCCGACGACAATCTGATACCGGGCATCAACCTCACGCCTTACAGTATATGGCTGGCTACGGTGGTGGTTTCGGGCATCTCTTATCTTTCTTATCTGCTGAAAAGATACGTATTCCGTGAGTCCGGTATTCTGGTATCCGGCATTGTGGGCGGGTTGTACAGCAGCACTGCCACCATATCCGTACTGGCGCGCAAAGTCGGAAGGTATCCGCCCAGGAAGCACCCGAATATGTGGCGGCGATGCTGTTGGCGGTCAGCATGATGTTCTTGCGGTTTCTTATCCTGATAGGAATATTCAGTGTAGGGGCTTTGACAGCCATTTATCCGTATTTGCTGATAATGTCTGCCGTTGCTGCCGGGACGGCGTGGTTCCTGCATTCCCGGTGGAAGCGTCCTGCTATGTCGGAAATGGTCGATGAAGACGAGGACGGCAGCAATCCGCTGGAGTTCAAGGTAGCGCTTATTTTTGCCGTGCTTTTTGTGGTATTTACAATCGCTACCCATTATACGTTGATATACGCCGGCGAGGGCGGGTTGACTCTGCTCTCCTTTGTTTCCGGCTTCAGCGACATCACTCCGTTCATCTTGAATCTTCTGCAGGGTACGGGCAATGTGCCTGTTTCATTGATAACGGCTTGCAGCATGCAGGCGATAGTAAGCAACATTGCGTGAATATGTGTTATGCATTGTTCTTCTCCGGCAAGAAGAGTCCGTTGCGTTCGTGGGTGTTGAGAGGTTTCGGTTGTGTCATTGCCGCCAATGTGTTCCTGCTGCTGTTTTTCTACTTTCTGTAAATCAATGTGCTTTTCGCTTTTTTTAACTCCGGTGTTCCGATAAATGCCGAAGAATGCCCTATTTTTGCCTAATTCGTTGTGACAGTAGACACTATCTGCTACGAAAAAACAGACAAGGTATAGATTAAACAGGGAAACACCATGAAAACAGATGGGCCATGTTGCTGGCGGTATTGTTAATACCCGTTTGGGCAACTGCACAGAATGCGGCAAACTCTTCCTTTCAGATTAAGGGTATCTTACTCGATTCTCTTACTAAAGAAGGCGAGCCGTACGCTACAATCAAAATAGTTAAGAAAGAAGCGCCGGAACATGCGTTGAAAATGCTGGTGACGGATATGAAGGGACACTTCTAGGAGAAAGTACCCGGTAATAAAGGCAACTTCATTATGACAATTTCTTCGGTGGGACGGAACAGTATTGTGAAGAACTTCTCCGTAAAACCGGGAGAAAAGTCGGTGGACTTCGGTACCATGTATATTACAGATGCTTCCAATGAGTTGGGACAGGTGGAGATTGTAGCCCAGAAGCCGTTGGTAAAGGCAGATATCGACAAGATAGAATATAACGTGCAGGACGACCCCGATTCCAAGTCGAACTCTGTTCTTGAGATGCTGCGCAAAGTACCCCTTGTAACGGTGGACGGCGAAGACAACATCAAGGTGAACGGCAGCAGCAGTTTCAAGGTGTATGTCAACGGCAAGCCCAACAACATGATGAGTAATAATCCTACGGAAGTCCTGAAAAGTATGCCCGCCAACTCCATCAAGCACATAGAGGTAATTACCAATCCCAGTGCAAAGTACGATGCGGAAGGTGTCGGGGGTATCCTGAACATTGTTACCGTAGGCGGCGGACTGGAAGGGTATACGGCTACGTTCAGCGGCAATGTCAGTAACCGTGGCGCCGGTGGGGGTGTATTCGGTACGATAAAAAGCGGCAAACTGACTTTCAGCGCCCGTTATAATTACAACTATAACAACCAGCCCCGCAGCTACTCCGGTGGCAATCGGCGTACCGTTGGCGAAACGGACAGCAGTTCGTCCGATCTGGATTACAGCGGGACAAGCAAGGGAGACGGTTCTTTCCAGTCAGGCAGTATGGAAGCCAGTTATGAAATCGACACATTGCGGCTGGTAACCATGTCTTTCGGGCTTTGGGGCGGCGAAGAACAAGAGCGACGGAGCGACCAATACGCTGGCCACCTTCCCCGGTACTGCCAACGAACTGTACAGCTATGTCTCCAATAGTCACAGTAAAGTTCCTGGTATTCCATTGACGGCGGTATCGACTACCAGCGTCTGTTTCCCGTAAAGGAGCGTATGCTCACGTTCTCGTATAAGATTAATACCCGCCCGCAGACCTCGGATTCCTATTCCGGCTACGAGTATGATATGGACAATGTGGCCCCGGACTGGCAGGACTTTATGAAGCGCATGCTCGACCAGCATAATGACGGTTCGCAAAGCACTACGGAGCACACCTTACAGGCCGATTATACGACTCCCATCGGCAAGATGCACACAGTAGAAACCGGAGTTAAATACATCCTTCGCAACAATACTGCCGAGGACGACCGCTTCCAGCGCGCCGCAGGGCAGCAAACCGATTATGAATTCGATGAAGACCATAGTTCCCACTACAAACACCTGAATGATATTCTGGCTGCCTATGCCGGTTATTCCTTGAAAGTGAAGAAGCTCTCCGGCAGGCTGGGCGTGCGCTACGAGCATACCATACAGAATGTGAAGTATCTTTTAGGCAAAGGCGATAACTTCAAGAAGGATTTCGACGATGTAGTTCCTTCCGCCAGCATCGGCTGGAAACTGACGGATATGTCCAACTTGCGTTTGGGTTATAACATGCGTATCTACCGTCCGGGCATCTGGTATCTGAATCCCTACCTGAATGACAGTAATCCTACCAATATCACGCAAGGCAATCCCAATCTGGATAGTGAGAAAAGCCATGCTTTCAATCTGAGTTACAGTAATTTTACGCAGAAGTTCAATGTCAACCTATCGCTCCGCTATTCGTTTACCAACAACAGCATCGAGCAAATCTCCGAAATGGTTCCCGATACCGAGATTGAGGGTTTGAAAGAGACTACCGGCAAAGAGGTGCTTTACTCCACTTATCAGAACATAGGAAAAACCAAGAATGCGAGTCTTAGCGGTTATATCAACTGGAATGCTACATCCAATACCCGTATCTATGCCAATATCTACGGTAACTATTCATATATGGAAGGAGCCAACGGCCTTAAAAACGACGGTTGGAATCTTTTTGCCTACGGGGGTGCGCAACAAACCTTGCCCCATGACTGGCGCATCAGTCTGAACGTGTTCGGCCAGACTCCCTGGGTGATGTTACAGGGTAAAGGAAGCAGTTACTTCGATTACGGCTTGAGCGTAAACAAGTCTTTCTTCGACAAGCGTCTGACCCTCTCTGCTTTTGCCAGCAACTTCTTTAAGAAGTACATGGACAATACCAATACGATCGAAGGTGTTGGTTTTACGCAGGAGAGCTGGAGCAAGTACAGCCGCCAGCGCTTCGGCATCAGTGTCAGTTACCGTATCGGCGAGCTGAAAGCCAGCGTCAAGAAAGCCGCCCGTTCCATCAGCAATGATGATGTAAAGGGCGGTGGAGGCGGCAATAGCGTTCAGTAGGATCGCAATTCCGGTTATGAAGCGGCAATGGGGGTGTCAGAACTCAATTGGAATCCTAACTTCCGCAATCCCTGCTGTACGTCCGGATGGCTCATAAAGAGTTTCCAAAGCAGTCCGCTGCGGTAATTCTCAATCATGACAGCTATCGGCCCTGGTCGATGGCAAGATAACGTTGCGGATACCAGTTGTCCGTTTCGCTGAAAGCGTCGTAGAATCCGTAAGGGCCGAACACCTTGTCGCCCATGTCGTAAAGGTGGCGCATCACTTGCAGCGAATACTCCGGTGTATATACGATGGACGAAAGGGCGGCGGTGGGAGCGATGACTCCCCGGTCGTCGCGCTCGTTGGGCGAGTGGGCGGCATACCCGTCTGTGGAGTAGCTGGCGGTCAGTCCCCAGCAGTCCGGTCCGAAGCCTTTGTAATGTTTGGGGTTACGGATGCAGTAGGCGCGGTTCACAAGCGTGAGGTTACGCATTTCGCCGAAGTAATCGGGGCAATACTCGTCTTTCAGCCCGTTGGGGTCGAGTCCCAGGAACGAGTACTGTGCCAGAACAGAGGACCGGCTTCCGTGCCTGATACCTCAGATGCAGTTCGATGCCCTCTACCTTATGCGGGCTGACGATAGCGCCGTTCTGCGCCCAGCCTTCGTGGTATACGGCGGCGGGCACGCCATGCGTAGGCGAGGCGGCGGCAAGGATGTACATGATGAGGCACTCGTTGTAGCCGTGCACGGGGAAGTCCATCTCCCAGCCGTATTCAGGGCTCCAATGCCAGTAGAGCACGTTTTGGTCGTCCTGGCGGTAGAAGTTCCAGTCTACCTCCCGCCATAGCTTGTCGATGCGGGCGGCGAGGGCTTTCTCTTGCGGATTGCCGCCTGCATAGTATTGGTGTACGGCAAGGAGAGCCTGCATGATGAAAGCGGGTTTCTACGAGTCGCCGCCATTGTCTTTTTGTCCGAAAGGCTTTACCCGCCCCGTATCGCCATACCACCAGTGGGGGTAGGCGCCGTGAAAGCGTCAGCGGTTTCGAGGAAAGAAACGATGCGTTCCATACGTGCCAGACCTTCTTCACGGGTGACGTAGCCCCGGTGGATACCGGCAAGCACTGCCATGATGCCGAAACCGCTGCCGCCGGATGTCACTACGTTTTGGTCGTTTTCGGGATATACGCGGTCCATGTGGATGCGTTCGCGTGCCAGTCCGCTGTTGGGTTCGGCTCCGTCCCAGAAGTAATTGAAGGTCCGGCGTTGTACGGTGTCCAGCAGGGCGTCATCGCTCAATGCTCCGGATGCACCGTCGGATTTCTTTGTACCGCAGGCTCCTGCAAGGAACAACAGCAGGAGAAGCGGGATATATAGGTTTACTGATTTCATTCTGTTTTACGTGCAATGATTTATATACTGTTGGGAGAATTCTGTTTCCCCGTAAGGAAACGCCCGTTCCCTTAGGGAGAAACTCCCGTTTCCTTAGTGGGAAATTTCAGTTTCCCCTGAGGGAACTGCGCGTTTCCTTTGGCGAAACTGTCAGTATCCTCAGGAGAAACCGCGGGTTTACTTCAAGGTAATACGAGCCGTCCTGGCAGCCTGACTGCTTCCACCGATGAAGAGGTCGAAATCTCCAGGTTCGGCTACGTGGTTCAGGTCGTAATCATAGAAGCGTAGCAGCTCCGGAGTAATCTTGAAGGAAACGGTTTTGCTTTCGCCGGCGCGCAGGAAGATTTTTTCAAAGCCCTTCAATTCGCGCACGGGACGGGTGATGCTTCCTACAAGGTCGCGGATGTATAGCTGTACGACTTCAGCTCCGTCCCGTTTACCGGTGTTGGTAACGGTGACTGCGGCGGTTATGGAACCGTCCTGTCCCATCGACAGGGTACTCAGAGCAATGTCACTGTACCGGAAGTGGTGTAGGACAAGCCGTATCCAAAGGGATAAAGCGGCTCGTTGTCCACATCCAGGTAGTTGCTGCGGAACTTCTCGAACCATTTGCCTGCCTGTAGCGGGCGTCCGGTATTCTTGTGGTTGTAGAACAGAGGTATTTGCCTACATTCTTCGGGAAGTCATCGTCAGCTTTCCGCTGGGTTGATATCTCCGAACAATACGTCGCCGATGGCATAGGCGGCTTCGCTTCCGCCAAACCATACGTTCAGTATGCGGGTACGTTCGCCTGCTCCCAGGTCAGCGTCAGCGGACGTCCGGTGAAGAGGGTGAGCACTACGGGCTTGCCCGTCTTCAGCAGGGCTTCCAGCAGCGAGCGCTGCACGTCGGGCAGGTCGAGATTGGTACGACTGGAGCTTTCGCCGCTCATTTCGGAAGATTCGCCGAGTGCGGCTATGATAACGTCTGCACCGGCGGCTGTTTTCAGGGCTTCGTCCAGCAGTTCCTTGTCCGTACGGTTGTCCCGGTTCAGGGAGCGGCCGAACATGGTGGCGCGTTCTTCGTAGGCGGCGTCGCCGATGAGGTTGCTGCCTTTGGCGTATGTGACGTTCACTTTGCCGGACATCATCTCTTTCAGTCCCTCATACAAGGAAGGATAGTCGTTGAGGCGGGCGGCTACGCTCCATGTGCCGGGCATATTGCTGCGTGTGTTGCCCAAGGGACCGATAACGGCTACGGTTCCTTCTTTTTCAGCGGGAGCAGCGGTTGGGCAGAGAGCCGGGATGTAGCCCGATGCTGTCGTTCTTCAGCAATACGAAGCTCTCGGCGGCAATGCGGCGTGCGGCGGCGCGGTGCTCTTTGGTGAAGATGTCGCGTGCGGGGCGCTCCGGGTCGCAGTATTTGTAGGGATTGTCAAAGAGTCCCAGCTTGTACTTGGCTTCGAGGATGCGGCGGCAGGCCGTGTCGAGGGTCTTCATGCTTACCTTGCCCGACATGACGGACTTTTTGAGTGTGCCCACAAATCCTTCGCTCACCATATCCATATCTACCCCGGCATTGAGGCACGGGCGGAAACTGCTTGCAGGTCGCCGATGCCATGTTCTGTCATCTCGGATATGCCGGTAAAGTCGGTCACTACAAAGCCGTTGAAGCCCCATTGCTTGCGGAGCACATCGGTCATCAGCCATTTGTTGGCTGTGGCAGGTACGCCGTCTATCTCGTTGAAGGACGCCATTACACTGCCCACACCTGCCTCTACGGCGGCCTCATAGGGGTACATATATTCGTTGAACATGCGGTTGCGGCTCATGTCTACCGTGTTGTAGTCGCGGCCCGCTTCGCCTGCCCCGTAGAGGGCGAAGTGCTTGACGCAGGCAAGGATTTCATCGTTGCGCTTGAGCTGGTCGGAGAGGTTGGCTCCCTGATAACCGTATACCATCGCTTTGGCAATTGCTCCGCCAAGGAAAGGGTCTTCGCCACTGCCTTCGCTGACACGTCCCCAACGCGGGTCGCGGCTGATGTCCACCATCGGACTGAATGTCCAGGAGATGCCGTCGGCACTGGCTTCGATGGCGGCAATACGTGCGGATTCCCGAATGGCTGCCATATCCCAGGTGCAGGAAAGCCCCAGAGGGATGGGGAAGATGGTTTCGTAACCGTGTATCACATCCATGCCGAAGAGCAGGGGAATGCCCAGACGGGAGTTTTCCACTGCCAGCTTTTGCACGTCGCGTATCTTGTCCACTCCTTTCAGGTTGAAAAGTCCGCCGACGAGCCCTTGCTCGATTTTCTTGGCTACGTCACTGCTTTTGGCTTGCCCGGTAGTGATTTCACCGGTAACGGGCAGGTTCAATTGCCCTATTTTCTCCTCTACGGTCATTCGCTTCATCAGGGCATCGATAAAGCGGTCCATGTCTTGAGGAGATTTCTGCGCTTGTATGGCAGCGGCGCCTATAAAGGCGGCTGCAAGTAGCAGCCCGCTTCTTTTGAAAAACTTCTTCATAATATGTTTCTTTTAATATGTATTTTCTAATACGGTTCTTTACACATGTTTTTGCATATGCTTTTATAGATACTTTTTAAGCATGGATAATGTATATAGGTCTTTCTAAGTGAAAGCCTGAAAGGCTTTTATCTTCAAGAGAAGTGTGTCAAAATACACTTGACGATTTCTTTTAGGCACGGATTACACGGATTTCACGGAAAAAGAATAAAGAAAATCTGTGTTTTCTGTGTAATCTGTACCTAAAAAGAAACCAATAGTAAGCGAATCTTGGTTTTGACACACTTTCATATTACAGATGTATTAATATGCACTCTATAAAGGCGAATTCCTTGTGTATAAATCATTTGTCCTAACAGAGCACAAGTCATAGAGGACTTTTTATACCCGGGGTATATTATCCCGGGCTTGTAGATAAAAAGCTTTCAGCCTTAGGTGCATTATCATGCCGTATGGTATTAATCACTAATCGCTAATCACTAACCACTAATTATCGTTAATAATCAGGATTCTGTTTCAGCACCCCGTTCGATTTGTCAATTTCTTCTTGCGGCAATGGCAGCAAGGCATTCTTGTCCTGATAGTTCTTTCCGGCAGCTTGAAGCACCTCTTTGGCAATGCCCCAGCGCACGAGGTCGTAGAAACGGTCGGGTTCCAATGCCAACTCAACGCGGCGTTCGTGGCGAATGGCATCGCGCAGTGTGCTTTGGTCAGTGGACGTGACTTTGGGCAGTATACTGCTGTCCGTACCGCGTGCATGGGCGCGGATCTGCTCCAGATAATCGATAGCCTCTCCCGGAATACCTTTCTCGTTGGCGGCTTCGGCAGCCATCAGCAATACGTCCGGGTAGCGGATAATGCGGATGTTTACCCAAAACCGTCTTTGGTATATTTCTTACGCAGTTCGGGTTCGGTATACGCCTTTTTGTTGAAGTAAGCCCCCATAGCGGTGGATACGGGGGATTCACCGTAAGGCTTGTTGGTATTTTCCGGAGTGCAGGGTCGCTGATGCTCCGGCGGAAATAAAGCAGGGTGGCATCTTTGCGGGGGTCACCGGGCTCGAATGCCCCGCCTAACAGCGTAGTACCCATATGCCAGCCCCAACCGAGGTCCCAATCGCCTGCGCCGCGCACGCCTTGTACCTGGCAGAACTGACTTCCGATGACATCACTGTTTTTCAGGGCATCGGTCGATTCGCATTGCAGTTCGAACACGCTTTCGCCGCAGTTCTCGCCCTCAACGGTGAAGACTTATCTACGGGTGTGTTCAGGTTGTAGAGGCCGGACTTGATGACTTCGGTGGAAGCGTCGTACATATTGTCCCAGTCGTTGCGCATCATGTAGGTACGGGCGTGCAGTGAGCGGGCGGCTCCCCAGGTGATGCGTCCGGTGTATTCGGAAGTCCATGTCAGCGGCAGGCATTTCTCGGCTTCGGTCAGGTCTTTGTCTATCTGTTCGTATATCTCGTTCACATTACTTTTGGACAGGTTGGCGTCGGATGCCTCTTTCACTTTGAATGTTACCAGCGGCACCTCTCCCCAGGCACGTACAAGGTTGAAGTAGCAGTAGGCGCGGAAGAACAGGGCTTCGCCTTTGGTGCGTACATTCTCCAAATCATCCTTGTTTCCGCTGTTCTCCAGGTCGTCGAGGATTTCGTTGCACTGGTAGATGATTTTATAGTTCTGTCCCCAATAGGCACTGAGCGTACCGTTGGAGGCTGTATACTGGAAGTCGTCCCACATGGCTGCCTGGTCGCGCCGTCGCCGGCATCGCTGCCTTTTTCGGAGTCCTCGCTGCGTACCATGTGTATCATGAAGGCGGGTATTCCGGCAGTGATGTTATAGCTGCGCATCAGGTAATATACGTTGTACATCTTTCCGCCGATAAGGGCGTTGGGAGCATCGTCTTCGGTGAACTGCCCCAGCGGGTCGCGGTCGAGGAAGTCGTTGCAGGATGTCAGGGCAAAGGTGGTGAGTGTACCTGCTATCAGAGTTAGAATCTTATGTTTCAGTTTCATGATTATTATTTTTTGGTTCATCGCAGCAGACACCGGGTTGTGTGCTCTGCGGTGAATTGTTTTTAGAATGTCAGATTAAAGCCGAATGTATAAATGGCAGGCATCGGATAGCTGCCGTCGTCTACGCCGAAAGCAATGGCCGTACCGCCCAGTTCGGGAGTGTAACCGGTGTTGTGTTTCCAGGTTTTCAGGTTCTGGATGTTAACGTAGAGCTTCAGGGCCTGCATGCCGATTCTGGATATCAGGGTCTTGTCGAAGTTATACGCCAACTGTACGTTGCGGATGCGGAAAAAGCTGCCGTCTTCGATGTAGTACTCGGAATTCATATTGTTGATGGTATGCTTCGTGTTGAGCAAGGGTTGGGTATTGCTTGTGCCCGGTCCGTGCCAGCGGTCCATGCGTTGTTCCATGAAGTTGAACTGGCTCCAGTTGTAGTTGTCCCAGGTACGGAATATCTGGTTACCGCCTTGTCCCATCATGTCGATGCCGAGCTCCCAGTTCTTATAGCTTACGCCGAGGGCGATGCCGTAAGTGACATTCGGGTAGGGTCGCCTATCAGGGTACGGTCGGCAGTGGTGATTTCACCGTCACCGTTCACGTCCTTGAATTTCAGGTCGCCCGGAGTCACGGTGGCCAGGGTATTCTTGGGCGACCGGGCTATTTCTTCGTCCGTCTGGTATACGCCCTCTACCTTGTAACCGTAGAAGTAACCGATGGGATAGCCGGCCATTGTGTAACTCTGGCTCTTGTCGCCTGCGATAATCGAGTAACCCTCCTGTACAAGGCTCAATACCTTGTTCTTGATGGTAGTGAGGTTGAAGCCTGCGCTATAGCCCCAGTCGCCAATCCGGTCGCGCCAGTCGATGGCGAGTTCCACGCCTTTGTTCTCTATGGAGCCGAGGTTGCCGATGCCCGGCACCGTGCCGGAGATGCCCGGAACTTCCGCCAGCAGGTCTTTAGTGGTTTTCTTGTAATATACACCCTCGAAGTGCAGGCGGTTGCGGAAGAAGTTGGCTTCTGCACCCGCTTCCCAGGCTTCCACCTTTCCCAGCGGAGACGGGGATTGGCAGGTAGGACAACTGGTAGCCCGGATAGATGGCGGACGGCTTGCCGAATACGGCGGAATAGGCATTGGTGAGCAACGGTTCGGCAGGATAGGCCTTGTCCAGATTCTGATTGCCGAGCGTACCCCACGAGCCTTTCAGCTTCAACATATCCAGCCAGGTGATGTCTTTCATGAACTCCTCTTCGGACATCAGCCAGCCTGCGCCGACGGAATAGAATTCTGCCACTGGTTTCCGGTGTAGGAGAATGCGGAGGAACCGTCGCGGCGGAACGAACCGTTGAACAGGTATCTGCCTTTGTAGTTATAGAGCACACGTCCCAGCATGGATACGGTACTGCGCTCCCATTGCTTGCTTTCGTTGGTGGCTGTTGCCGCATCGCCGATGCTGATGTACCACTTGTCGGGATTGTCGGGGATAACCAGACCTACGCCCTGCGTACGCTCTCCGCCCAGCATCTCCAGCTTGTTGTAATAGGTGGTGAAGCCGGCGGTGGCGGTCAGGCTGTGGTCGCCCCAGGTATTAGTGTAGGTCAGCAGGTAGTCGCTTTGTACTTTGGCTTCGGTTTCCTTGGACTGTTTCACGCCGGTCTTACCGTTGCCGAGGGTCACGACGTTGCCTTCCACGCTGCTGTCGAATACGTTGATAACAGGCGTGTAGGTGCGGCTGCTGTTGGAAGCATAGTCCATGGAGTACATTACTTTGAACTGGAAGTTTTCAGGAAGTCCCATTGGCCGTATACATTGCCCGATGCGCGGTAGTTTTCCGCACGGGTGGTATTGGCTTTCAAGTCCACATCCACCATAGGGTTGTTCATCTGCGCTTTCTGGAAGCCGGGCAGGGTGGTGTACAAACCGTATTCGGCATTGTATACGGGGGCTACCGGGGCTGCGCGGAGAGCTGTTGCCACACTTTTTGTATCGGCGGGCAGTATGCGTGCGCCGTTGAACTGGAAGCCTACTTTGAAATTATCCGTAACTTTATAGTCGTTGCTTATGTTCAGTGTGACCTTGCTATACTTCTCGTGCTTGATATTGCCTTGCTCGTAGGCATAACCGGCGCCGAGGTAGAAGCTGTGCCTGGCGGAAGCGCCCGTAATGCTGACATTGTTGTTGGTGATGAATCCGGTCTGGAAGATTTCATCCTGCCAGTCGGTATTGCCCGTCCACGGGGTGAAATCAAATTCGGGATTGCCTTCATTTCTCAACTGTTCGTTGTAGAGTTCCTTGAACCCGGCGGCGTCAACCATTGCAATCTTGTCCGTTACACGCTTGAAGCCGAACGAGCCGTTGATGTTGACGCGCGTCTGTCCTTCTTTGGCTTTCTTGGTGGTGATGATGATGACACCGTTGGCGCCGCGCACGCCAAGATGGCGAGGGACGACGGGTCTTTCAGTATTTCCATGGACTCGATGTCCTGCGGATTGAGGAAGTTGATATTGTCATTGAACAGGCCGTCTACTACATACAGCGGTTTGTAGCCGTTAATGGAGTTTGTACCGCGCACGCGTATTTCAGGGTCTGCTCCTGCCTTGCCGGAATTGATAACCTGTACGCCGGCTATCTTTCCCTGCAGGGCGGCTACCGGGTTGACTACGGGTTTGTTGGCAATCTCATCGCCTTTTATGTTGGTGATAGACCCGGTGAGGTCGCGTTTCTTGGCGCTGCCGTACCCGATGACGACCGTTTCGGCAAGCATCTGTGAATCATCGTTCATCTGCACGTCGATAACACTCCGGTTGCCTACTTGACGGCTTGCTTTACCATGCCTACATAGGAAAACTCCAAAGTGGCTTCGGGCGGCACTTGGATGGAATACTTCCGTCAATGTCCGTAATGACACCGTTTGAAGTGCCTTGTTGCAGCACGGATGCTCCGATGAGCGGTTCGCCCGTAGCGTCGGTCACCGTACCGGTCACTGTCTTGTTTTGAGAGAAACCGGAAGTTGCCGTAAAGAGCAAACATGCTATCAGAAATAGATTTTTCAGCCAGAAGGCTTTCTCCATAGAATGTTTAGGTTTTTTCTTCATTGCATAAATTTTTAGTGGATAACTAACTTGATTGTCTCCTCTGAAACAATCGGAATGCAAAAAAGATTTGGGCGTTTTGTATATCTCCGGTTTTTAACATAATCCGGAAGGTTTATTCGGGCGCTTCGCAGTCCCTTGTATCTAAAAAGAAAAAAGAAGATGTATCCGATACATCTTCTTTTTATCTTTTATAAGGTAATCAGTGCGGGTGATAGGACTCGAACCTACACGCCTCACGGCACCAGATCCTAAGTCTGGCGCGGCTGCCAATTACGCCACATCCGCGGAATAATTCCGATTAGCGGGAGCAAGATAGAAAGAATTTTCGTTTTGGCAAATTGTTTTGTAGATAAAGTCGTTTTAGAAAGTCACTTTCAGTATTTTTCTTGCTTCCTCAATGATGGTGTCCAAGTCATTGTTCTCATCTTCTTTGCTCATATCCACTTTCTTGTCCGGGTCGATGCCGAACTCGATATGCTGTTTTTGGGCATCGAGGTGCGGGCTGGCAGAAAAGCGTACCCCCATCCGTTGGGCAGTTCCGAAGAGAATGGCAGGCCCGACCCGCCGCCGGTTTTGTCACCAACCAGGGTGACATTGGGAAAACAGCGCATGGAGTTGACAAAATCATTGGTTGCACTATAGGAATGACGGTTGGTCAGGACAATTACCTTTTTTTGCCAGCGGATACTGTTGGAAGGTTCCACATAAATGGGAGTCGGAATCTGAAAAATCGCTATGGCCTTTGACCGGTCTTGTGCTGAATATATCCCGTCAGTACTTTCATTCGTGAAGCGTTGTGCCATTCGGGTGGCGTTTGTCAGGTTGCCGCCACCATTGTTGCGCACGTCGATAATCAGGCCGTTACAAGCGGAAAGGTATAACAGAATCTCATCCAGGTTGCCGTTTCCGATGCCGCTGGAGAAATCACCGTAATAGATATATCCTATGTTGTCCTCCAATATGGTATATTTGGCGCCTCCAGCAATGCGGTAGTCTCTTCCCAGGTACTTTTCAATGATACTTTCGTTGAAGTTACGAGGATAATCCAGATACCAGTCCCAGTAGCGCGCCATGTTGGACGGGCCGTGGGACTGGCCCGCGATGTCCGGCTGGAAGAGCTGCTGCATCGTGTCGTTCCATTCCTCGTCGGACGCGTCGGGTCGAGGATCCTGTCGACGGTGTCCAACGCGACGTCCACGGGGCCTCCCTTGCCTCCGACGGGCTTCATGGACACCTTTCGCTCGTCTCCCTGCTGTTCCTTGACGATGGAGAGGACCCGCTGGCGGGACCAGTCTCCCGGCGTGGGGATGCCGCCGGCCTCAGTCCGCCGTAGCCGCCGGTTTGGCGGTCTTCTTCCTTTCGGGGATTTGGCCGGAGTCGACGATGACGCGTCGGACGCGCCGCCGGTCGCCTCGAGGACTCGTGGTTGACGACCATGCCGAGGGACACCACGAACACCAGGG
>ENA-OQHP01000337-OQHP01000337.1-human-gut-metagenome-genome-assembly--contig:-NODE-337-length-15180-cov-2.968777_pt1 | contig 15180 bp, 12 predicted proteins | sample MGYA00242563_ERZ504717 | MGnify/ENA primary metagenome ERZ504717 (study PRJEB26092, sample SAMD00036212) | human gut metagenome | host: Homo sapiens | study: EMG produced TPA metagenomics assembly of... | reverse complement strand
CAATCTTTTTATAATCATAAAAAACTTGAGTAGGAGAGCCAACAAACCAAAAGATTACCTTCATCACGCGTTACACCACTATTTAAAGCTTTAATTTTTTCACGATTCAAACTATATGTCCAATCCGTATTCCAACTAAAATTTTTATTTTGAAAAACCAAATTGTTATTCAATGTCACTTCAATACCTTTATTTTCTGTTTTACCTATATTCTGCATAACAGATGCATATCCAGTAGAACTAGGCAATAAACTTGGAAGTAACAAATCCGAGGTTTGTGAAATATAAGTATCAATTGTACCAGATATGCGATTTCTTAAAATTGAGAAATCCAGTCCAAGATTCCATGTCGATGTTTTTTCCCAAGTCAAATCTTTATTTGCAATCTCGCTAGGATAATATCCATAAACACTACTGCCAAATGTATATACTGATTTTTTAAGTCCTCCTAAAGTAGCATAAGCATCAATTGCACTGTTACCAGCAACTCCCCAACTTAAACGTAATTTCAAATTACTAAAAATATCTTGATCAGCCATAAAGCCTTCTTCTGAAATACGCCACGCAGCGGATGCTGACGGGAAATACCCCACTTGTGCCTTCGCCAAAACGGAAGATCCATCAGCACGCAAAGAAGCTTGGAATAAATAACGTTCATTAAACTTATAATTCAATCGTCCAAAGAAAGAAACCATTTGCGTCTCAATCAATTGACTGGCATTTTCTTTTGAATCAGCATTTGCTCCCAGATCGTGGAATGAATCAGAGCAGAAGCTTGGTTAGCTCCACTAGCAAAACCTTTTCATATCCATAAGCAGTGGTACTACTACCAATCATTGCAGTTAGTCCATGTTTCCCAAATGTTTTGGAGTAATTCAGTATATTCTCCCAAGTATAACGCCAATCGTTATCCGCCTGAACAGAAGAGGTAGATTTTACACCAAGATTAGCTACTGTATTTTTATCTTTATAAATACCTTCCCGACTATCTGTAACATCAATGCCAATAGTGGATTTAAAGAAAAAATCTTTCAGAATATTCACATTCAAATACCCCGAAGCAAACATACGTTCGTACGAATATTATCCTCGTAAGCACCCGGCTGCTCATCACATAAAGGACTGAATGCAGAACTATTTCCAGGAGCAGGGTTTAATATAAAATTACCATTATCATCATAAGCTCTGCCTATACATGGTATTTTGTTAGCCAAATTCAATGGATTCTGTCTCTTATCCTGATCTTTAAAAGTATATGAAACATTCACACCCACATTGAAAATTTTATTTATCTTATGATCAAGACTAATACGACCATTATAACGTTTCAATACATCATTTTTCAACAATCCTTTATCATCTTGAAAACCAAATGATAATGAATAAGATGTTTTCTCCGTACCACCAGACATACTGATTTCATAATTTTGGGTAATACCGGTACCCAACAATAAATCCTGCCAATCAACCCAATAACCTTTTTCCAAATACTCCAATTCTTCTGCATTGAAAATCAAAGCATCATCCATATATTGATCCGGCGCTGCTGAATTAGTAGTTCTATAGGCCTCTCTCTTTAATTGAGCATATTCTTCTCCATTCATCATACGAGGGTATTTAGCCTTATTTTTAATAGAAACATAAGCATTAAAATCGATTTTCGTCTTTTGTCCCTTGGCTCCGGATTTTGTTGTAATAATAATTACACCATTAGCTCCTTTCGTTCCATAAATAGCTGTAGATGAGATATCTTTCAAGACTTCAATAGACTCAATATCAGTAGGATTAATATCAACAAATGATCCGTAATCTATACCATCGACCAATACTAACGGATTATTGTCAGCTTTAAGAGAACGATTACCACGCATGGTTAATGAAATAGAGGCTCCGGGTTGCCCGCTAGATTGTGTTATATCCAATCCCGCTACTTTACCTTGCAAAGATTTCAACGCATTGGTAGTAGGAGTAGATGTAATATCCGCTGGTTTTATAGAAGATATAGAACCAGTCAAATCACTCTTCTTTTGAACACCATATCCAACCACTACCACTTCATCCAAAGATTGAGTATCATCTTTCATCACAACGTTTATGACAGACTGTTTCCCGACTTTTATCTCCTGAGTAAGATAGCCAATATAGGTCACCATTAATACATCATTCTCGTTTACATCAGCAAGAGAATAATTACCTTCAAAGTCAGTAATGGCACCATTAGTCGTTCCTTTTACCAATACATTTACTCCAATCATAGGCTCACCTGCATTATCTACTATTTTTCCTTTTATCATGGTAGCCTGTCGTGTTTCATCCAAACCGATACTTTTATGAGTAGTTGAAATTAAAATATGATCTCCATCAACTTGATACGTCATATTGGTACCTTGAAAGATTTTATTCAGAATAGCATTTATATTTCCATTCTCTATCTTTATACTTACTTTGTGTTTAGTATTCACCTTATCATTTAACACAAAAAGATAAGATGACTGGCTCTCAATCAAGTGTATCACTTGTTCCAAGCTTTCATTCTTACATGAAATAGTGATACCTTCGTTCCGATCTGATGCTTGTACGTACACTGAACTAAATGACACACATAATAGCAACAAGACTGTTTTCAGTAATCTCACAATAGACCACCGACTTATTGGCCTATCACATACGTTTAAATAAGTTGTTTCCATGTTATTAGATTTTAGTTTTAAAAAAATATAGTTGTGTTTTATGTATTTGAACCTCTATTTGATATAAATAATTTGTTTGTCCTCATCCTGCTCTATAGTAAAAGGAGCATCTTTCTGCAATAACCTTAACGCATTAATAACCCCTCTACTTTGTCTAAATTTTCCTGTATATTTATAATGTTCCACCTCTTTATTTTGAATAACAATGCTATCTCCAAAATATTTAGTAAAAGTTTTCATGATGTCCTTCAATTTTGCGCTTTTTATACAAATTAATCCCTCACGCCATCGGAACTGGTCATAATCGTGGATGGTTTCCAAATGAATTTTTCCATTTTTATGATAACATACCATTGATCAGGTTTCAAATAAATATTGTTACCTTTTACTCTGACACGGACTTTGCCTTCAAACAAAGAAGTCTTAAATACATCAGCGTTAGAATAAGCTTCCAAATTAAAATGAGTACCGAGTACTTTGATTTCTCCTTTTGAAGTATGTACATAAAATGGCTTATTTTTATTGGCCGATACTTCAAAATAAGCTTCTCCATCCAACTTTACTTTACGATTATTTGTTGCAAAAACAGAAGGATAACTAAATTTCGTATTAGAATTAAGGCACACAAACGTACTATCGGGTAAAATTATGTTTATTCTTTGACCGGCAGGAACAAGTATGGTTTGTAATACCTCTGATTTTTTCACCAATTCCTGATACTTATAAATAGTAACAGACACAACAACCAAAAGAACAACCGCAGCTATCTTTACGGTATAATTAATTAACTTATATAACAACGGGGCATTTTCTTTTTGAAACAGTTCCTTTTTATCTACCAACAAAATACCTGCATCAAATATTTTCTTTTCACGACATAATGTCTCATAATTATCCGGTGAACTTTCAGCCCATCGTTTAATAGCTTCTTTCTGCTTGTCAGATGCTTTGCCTGCAAAAAATGATACAACGATAATAAATTCATTTTCTTTCCATTATTTACTCTATAAGCACATGAGAATGGAAATACCCTAAACGAAAAACAAAAAAATCTGCTAAATTAGATAAATCAAAAAAGAAAGATAGTCTTTGAGGACAGCACGTAGAGCTTTTAATGCCTTACTTATATGATATTCAACGGTTTTTTGATTCACAAATAACTTTTTAGCTATTTCAGGGTAGGATATATCTTCATATCTGTTCATAAAAAAAATCTGTCGAGTTTTTGATGGCAATTTTTCAAGCGTATGATTTACAATCTCTTGCACCTCATTAGTATACAATTCACAAGGATCACATGCCGATAATGCTGATATCTTAAAATCCAATTCCCATAAAGCAAGTTCAGACAAAGAATTATTCTTTTCATAATGAAAGCGTTCCTGTCTTAAATAGTTCAAGCATTTATGCTTTATAGCCGTTAAAAGATAACTTAATATATTCTCATCGTTCTTTATATCTCTTCGATGTTCCCAATAATAAGCTAAAGTGTCCATCACAATATCTTCAGCTATAGAAATATCGAGAATATAAGTTGCGCAAAACGAATAAACCGTAACCTGTAATCAGTATATAATTTATTAAAAGTTTCTGTTTCCAACTTTAATAGATCATCCATATCTGTTTCCGATATTTAATTAGATACCTCAATATTCGATGCGCAAACTTATCTCCACTAATTATTACTTCGTCCCATTTATACAACTATCCGGCACCCAGCCTTTCAAAACAAAAGCAGGGTTCCGATAATTGTTAATCAGCTCTGTATCTTTATCTTTTGTCAGCTGGCGGGAATATGGATGACGTTTGGATACATCAACCGGATTTCCTGTCACCATATCACAAGTATTATACTCGTACATTTTAGCAGTCTTCGCTCCAATAGAACTCCAGCCTTCAGGAATTATATTTTTCACTTTACAATCTATCAAGACAAACTCTGCATCAGGATAGGCCGAACCGTGGTTACTTTTAGTACGTCCGTAATCCGCCTGTTTACCATCCTCCGTAGAAAAAGTGCATTCAACAAACACATTACCATGATTGCCCGCCGTATTTCTTACCCATGAGAAAGGGCCGCCACCATTACGGAAATTACTTTTATAAGCAAACAAGCTGCCACGTCCTAAAATAGTATCACCACCACCATCCAACTCACAAGATTCCATATAGATTGTTCCATTCGCCTGCAATGCATCTCCTGAACCTATAATATGTACACGGTATAAAGCAATCCTTTCTCCATTAATCAACAACCCTTCTGCCTGACCTTTTAAATCTGTAGCAATGGTCATATCCTCAATGACTATATCCTTGCAATTATCAAGCATGAAAGCCGCCCGACGGGAAGGAAATGTACCGGGCCACTCATTGGTTTTCACAGTCAGCGGATGAGGATTAAAGACTTCATTATTTGCATAATGTACTTTAGTATCGGTCATTCCTGCTCCTTTAATTTTAACATTCCATTTATTTCTTGTATAGACCAATTCTTCATAATCACCGGGATTAACTAAAATCACAGTCTGTTGTTCATTAAAATCAGGAATAAAATCCAAGGCTCCCTGAACTGTATTAAAGTCTCCTTTTCCTGCAACATCCACAATCAATGTATCTGAAAGTTCCGGCATGTCAGATTTAGTAGTGAAAATCCACTCATCTTCTTTAGTGACTCCTTGAAAACTGCCATCAGCTAAATTTAACACACCATTATCTATAGTCACATAGTAAGTATGCCCATATTCCAGCATATTATTGTGTAGATAAATAGTAGCTATAGAATCACGCACGATGACGGGATAAAAATGAAAGGCATCCGTAAATCCCCCTATAATAGTAAGCTGGTACACAGGAGGAGTAGTTCCGCCGTTCCCGAAGGAGTACCCGGACGAGTATCTTTATTGGTAGGCATAACGGTACGAGTATAGTCATAAGGCACTTTTGTATAATCACATTCCGGACCATACGTACGGCTCTCCGTAGGACCAGACGGAATACTCAAATCCAAACTGTCCACCACTTGGTCAGTAACTGCGTCATAAACCCGTATCATACCGGAATCTCCAAGGACAGGAGTTTCGGAAAAAGTAAGAACCAAATGAGTGTCCGGATTGACATTTTCCGAACCGGAAGCAGGAAAAAGTGTTGCATTGACCTGCCCTGTCTGATTACACGCCATTATAAAAGGAACTGCGGCAATCATACCTAAAAACGATTTTAATGTAACCATAGATTCATCAGTATTAAATTCAAGTCTTAATCATTCTATTCCCATTCCACCTTCATATAATGCAGCATCGTTGTACTTTCACCACAACTGCCCGTATGCTGGATACCGGTGCCCCCAAAAGTGTTCGAGGCTATATCCGCCTCCAAATCTACCGAAAGTTTCAAGTTCGGATCAGTTACAGGCGCCGGAAGCGGAGTCGTTGTTGAAGCATGTGCTGTCAATTTTCCTCCTTTAGCAGTCAATGTCAGAGTACAATTTGTACGATAGCAGGTAGAAGACACCGGTTGACTGATGGCTTCAGCCACCCCGTTCTCATATTTCATCAAAATAAAATCAACCGCATTACTATACTTGGTCGTACGAATGATACGCAATGCATATCCCGTTAAAGTACGGTGATTCAAACTTGATATACAAATCCAAATACTGTCCTGTAGCACTACCAAAACCTTGTCCTGCTGTTTTACTGGCATCCACATTCAATGTGATTGCCATATCTCCATAGCTGCCATCCAATGGAGTATACAGCAAACGGGCTCCTTTCTGATCCTGCAACAAACCGGTTCCGTGAGAACCATTCATTCCAGGTCCATAAATCCAATAATCCTTATCCGGAACTACCTGCCAATCGTATGCTGCCGTATCCAAAGGCTTATATCCACCAATCGTCCAAAATCCCGGTAAAAGTTGTGGTTGATTCTTACATGGAAAGTTCTGAAAATCCGTTTCAAATATATGAGTGATATTCACTTGCCCTTTCTTTATCGGAGAATTGGAAACAACAATCCGTTCTTCCCCCGGCAAACAACGCAGATGCTTGGGAGCGATAGCTGCCATCAGATAATAACCAACATCTTCTTTTACCAACGTATAGGAATATTCCGGTTCATTCAAGCGGGATACAGAAACCGGAAGTCTATCAGTCCCGTTCCTGTCCGTACATCTATACCAGGTTATCAATGATTCATCCTTGCGCCCATTCAAATTTAAAGCATAACTGACAGTAGCTACTCCTTTAGCAATATTCAATTCCGGCTCTTCCGTAAACGAGGGAGCCGGTACATAATCGGGAGCAACCGTAAGTTCCGTCGCACATTCCAAGCCATCCTCTGTATAGGCTATCACAGTGAAATGTTTTGTTTCATCCTCCGTATTAGTTGCCTCGACAACACATTCATAACCCTCGGAAGTAGATAATTTCACATCCTTTTCATAACCTTGTTGTACTTTCCACTTCACGGGAACATTATTCAGTACATAGTTGCAATGCCTTTTTACTGTTGCAGTCAATTTGACCGTCCGGCCACCAGTCTGGATGGAAGCCGTTAAAGGCTCTACAGAAAGACAGGAGGGCATCCGGGTATAATCCCTTCCATCCCGCTTACCTATAGCAATGACACGGTCTTTCACCTGAAGAGGATCCCAATCATCCTCTCCTCTCAATAAATTGTAAGTATTATAAACTACCTCTTCATTCTCTTCCAGCCGGAAAGCTTTCAGTTGCTTCAGCTGATCCATGCAAACCGTATTATAAGGCTTGTCAGCCCCTATTACATAAGGTTGCCCGTTCAGTTTCACATTGTATTGGTAACAACGCAACCAATCTGTAGGATCATGTGTCCAGCCCGCATAAACCGGCTTCTTCGAATGATAACGGCAATCGACAATACTTAACGGCCCGACCGACTTACAAAAATATTGCCGGTCTTCCTCATGACATACATAAAAGTCACAGTTCAAAAATACAGCTCCGCCCATATCACTTCTCCAAAAAGGTTTCTGACCATAAAAATGAAGTGTACAATCCAGATAAACCCCTGTTCCGGTCAATGCGTCATCCGTACTTTCCATGTGGCATTTATTAAAAGTATCCGCTTGGCGCCATTCAACGGATTCATGTTCAAGCGGCTGATGAAATGTACATTATCCGCCACAATCTTGTCGCCATGACAATAAGCGACATGTGCCTGAGTGATGGCAGACATTCTTTTCTTCCTGCTTAATTCCTTCTTCAGAGGGTATTCCAAATCGACATTACAGAAATTCCCCATGGTCAAGTCCTTTACTAACAGACCGTCTCCCCAAAAATCAAACATGGTGAAATTACCGACAGCCCCTGTGTCTGTCCACGACTGGATGCCAGGACTGTATTTTCAGGATGAGTATTCAATCCGATAATATGGAGATAAGGGCATTTAACAACCAAGCCGAACGGTTCACGGCCGTCTTTACCAACACGAATAGCAGGGTCATCTGGATCATCAATCCAATAGACATAAGGAGCCAAATAAACTTTCATAGGTTCCGCTTCCGTACCAGCTGAGAAATTAGCGGCAGCTTTATTGAAACTATTAAAACATAAGGATTACCCGCCACTTCCCTATCGGACAACTGCCCATCAACAAAAAATGTTTTCGGACCTAAAATAATTTCTTTATCTGCATAACGAAGGCAGTTTCCTTTAAATTCTATAGGTTGCGAAGGATCTAACGAACTATAATGATCAATACTTTGTGCTTTTAACAGATGTCCCCATACAAGCCAGCACAAGGCAAAAGCAAGAAAATGTAAATGTTTCATTTTGTATAGATTAAGATTTGTTCTAATACAAAAGTAAACAGGAGACAGGGAACAAAAAGGTAAAAATTGGTCTATTATGTGCAAATTTTGAATAATGTGCTAATTTGCCAATTTGCTAATAGGCCAATTGACATGCGAACATAGCAGAACCATACGGCAAATTAGCATATTAAGTGATCCGGTACAGGTAAAGAAATAACTCCTTCTTTCAAATGTAACCATTCTCCTTCTGAACCAATTCACATAAAAGGATCCTGACAACCCAATGTTTGAAATCCGTTCTCATAAGCATAGATTGACCAAGTCATCCGACGTGTAAACTACCAGTCCCGGAATATAAACAAAAGAAGAATGGACCAGATAATAAGACTTTCCATAACGGACAATAGAAGGATCCTAATTATCACCTTCCCAAATACGTACAATAGTTTGATCTTCATTTAAAGAATCTTGGAACTGCCCCATAAAGGGAGCATCCCAAAGACTAGCAAAAATGCGCAAACAGATAAAATGTTTTTCATATATACTCTTTACCTTATTATACTAGTTTTCTTTCAACCAAGCTAAATTAAACTTATAATAAAAGCGGCTCGTTATCAAATGAATCATATTATCAGGTGTTTGTGTTCCGGCCAGGTAGCCACGAGGTTCAGCATGATTCTCATCCATTTCAAAAAACTGAGTCCAAGCCCCACCATTAAGGAAACGATAAGTGCCATCAGTCAACAAACGTTTTACAGGCCAGGTCTTACCTTCATCGTATGACAAAGCAGCGTACATGCCATATCCTTTAAAAGGCTTTCCTGATTTTTCAGTAAACATCATACCACGCTCCTCTTTCGGAGTACGATAAGGATGTTCAGTAAAAGATATCAGCAAAATAGGACCTTCATTCAAACGCATCAATACCAGCCGTTGTCCTCCATCAATGGGTGGAAATTCCGAAGCGGAATAATGCCAAGTCTTTCCCATATCATCAGATACACTCATAGGCATACGTAGACGTCCTTCTTTATCACGAATACTATTGTTACGTCCCAATGCCATCAATCTGCCATCCTTCAATTGCACCACTCCGGCATGGATTCCGGCGATAGTGGTACCTGTCCCTCCCTCTTTAAAATCGGGCAAGGGCGCTCCATTCCACGGGTCCGTCCAAGTTTTTCCCTTATCCTTACTGATATGAACAGCAGCCCCGTCTCTTCCACCGGGTCCGGCATCACAAGCCTGAACAAACCAGCCTTCCTTTGTAATAGAGGTTCCGGCTATCACTTGATGGCGTCTCGTATGCTCTGGAGCAATCATACGAGGTTTACTCCAAGTTTGTCCATTATCTGTACTTGTACGCAAAGTCATCATCAAATTCTGCCAATGTCCGGCCGCTTCCACTCCATTGATATGGTAAAGAGTCCCTTGGCGGTCGTTCAACAATGCAGTTCCGGTCAAATTACGATCAGCTATCTGATAAAACATACGAGGCTTTTCCCATTCACGGCTTCCGGCACGCAAGCGCGAAGAGAGCACCACCATCTCACGGCCTTTTTCTTCATTGGTAGAAAACCACACAGCCAACAAGTCTCCATTATCACACCAAGTCAATGCCGGCTGATGATTATGCTTGAAAAAAGGCGTTCCACTATGCGCATCCGGTTCATGCACATAAACCAAAGGAGCAGTGAAGACAGGTTCCGTGATACACTGAGAAGTCCAATCCCATTTTATCTGAGACACGGCATACTCATCTTTTGGCTGAGAAAGCGGAGCGGTCTGCGGATACTCTGCCTGTACCACCCGAAAGCCTGTCATTGCATGTTTGTCCTCCGGCAACATAGCCATACGGTTTGCCGAACGGAGATATTTCATCGGTGTATTATGACTACCTCCTCTAGTCACCCGTGCTATACCGTCCGAATAGCCGACAGGATCAGTCTGTTCCTTGTCTATATAGGGCCCATACCAGTCCAAACACCATTCCTCCACATTTCCACACATATCATGTAGCCCCCATTCGTTAGGAGGAGTTTGTGCCACTTTCAAAGACAAGGGTTTGGGAGTAGCCGCTATCACTTGATTCTTTTGCCAGGCGGCAGGAAGCTTGTCATCCATATAGAAATTCCAGTAACGGCCTGCCTTACATGCATATTCCCATTCAGCTTCGGTAGGCAGACGATAAGTTTTTCCTTCTTTCTGGGTCAACCAGTCACAAAAGGCAACGGCATCTTGATAAGTTACGAACACCACCGCTTCGTCATCTTCACTTGAAAAACCATTTTTACCACGCAGCAACTTGTGTTTAGGCAGAACAATTCATATTGCGCATTAGTCACTTCGGTCAGCCCCATTTTAAATGGTTTGGATATATACACCTTATGCATAGGTGCTTCATCATAATTCTCATCTTCACCCAAAGTTCCCATATAGAAATTTCCTGCGGGTATTTCTATCATTGGAATCAATTCACTTTGTGCCGTAATACTTGCCGGCCATATAATAATGCTCACTATTGCACTTACTAAAATTTTTAATTTCATTTCGTATCAGATAAAAATATATCTTGATACAAAAGTAAAAAGCAATCAAAGAAAAATAAGGTAAAAATTGGTCTTTTATGTGCATAATTTAGCAACACACGAACTAACCTATCAAGAAAAAGATTGATTTTTTATTGTAACTTCCTATAACAAAGGTTTATTACTTTGCTGCCACTACTTCCACCATTTTGCCGAATCATCTATAGATAGGGAAGTATAGAAGTGATAGCAGAAATTACAAACGTCAAGAGAGTAAACCTTGAGTTCAAATTATTAATGCTATAATGACGGGAATACTTGTTTAGAAATACATTCTTAATAAAACAAAAAAGAGGATGTGTCGTTTTGACACATCCTCTTTTCATTTACTTACGATCTCTTATTCTTGACCAAAACCATATCCATTAGTTAAAACACCGTTTGAATTCTTGATAACATCAGGATGATAAGGAATTAAGTAAATAGGAGCCTCACCTGCAATGTATCCATTAAATACATACGAATTATATTCATTTTCCAATTCTACGATTTTTGCTCCCCATGGTTGTTTAGTATATCCATCAGCTTCTAAAGCTTTAGCCTCACTTCCATTCGGATCGATATATTCAAACAATCCTTTAATAGCAAGATTAGTAACATTCCCAGCTGTAAGATTCTTCGTTGAAGTCCCATTAGAAGCAGCTACAGATGCCCAATCATCGTTCTGACCTCTCCAACCTGGAAAGAGTACCGGATTCGTTTTATCAGTACAGGTCGTAGTCAGTCTATAATTTACTCCAAAATCTGCAGGATTTACTTTTTTAACCCAAATATAGGATGAAATAGTATTACCATTATCAAAAGTATGATAACCTTTAGATTTTAAATCACTAATCATTGCACTAGTACGCTTATGGAAGTTATCAATAGCCATTCCCAATTTATTATTACGGATCAAATCATAACGACGGATACCTTCACCACCAAACTCCAACTTACGTTCTTCAAGGACAGCATCCAATACAGAACCACATTTACTGATAAAGCCATCTACATTAGCTTCTGATGTAGAAGCAAAAGCACGATTACGAACCATAGACAAATATTGCTTGGCAGAAGCGTCATCACCCAATGCTGCTTTTACTTCAGCCAACATCAAAATGATATCCGAAAAACGCATATAAGGAGTATTGATACCAGCCTGACGGCTCTTAATAACCCAAGGATTAGCTTGACGATTCTCGTCCCATTTATTCAAAGCAATACCACCATTATTAGCTACAGAGCCCATAGTAAAAGGAATAATCTTCTCAGAGCCATCACCAGTCGAACCGGTCACCGTACATGTAACGTCACGGCGCATATCATTCGGATCAAAATCACCATAATAATAAACTGCATGGAAACGGCTCTGACCATAGTTCTTACAAGGATAAGCAGCAGAACCGCCACCAGACGACGGACGTCCGAATGCATAAGGACGTTCACCCTGCTTACCACGAGTTTCAGGAATTTCATATACATTTTCATCTGCAATCGTTTCATCCATCATTTGTTGGAATACATACTGATAAGGATTACCAAATGTCTTCTTATCACTGCTTCTAGGGTCATTAACCTGCAAAGCTGTAGTACCAGAATTATTTACAGCAGAAGTAAGATAAGTTTCTGCAATCTTATAAAACTTCTCCCAATCTGTACGGCGACCATAAAAACACTGAGTAGCTGATGTTTCGCCTGCTTTCTCAAAAGACAATACATTACCGTCAAGATCCTTATAATAATCATTTCCAAAATCAGAACGACGAGTCTGATATCCACCTTCCATCAAAGCCATGCGAGCAATCAAGCCTTGTACATAAGTTCTAGTCATGAAAGTCTTATCAATCCCCGAAGATTCTCCCGCTCTAAACATTAAAGGCTCAACCTCTTTCAATTTATTAATATGATATTCCGCAATCACATCACGGGGAGTTATCTCACTGGCCTCTTCACCAGCCTGAAGCTGATGAGGAATATCTCCATAAAAACGAATCAGTTCATGATAACAAGTAGCACGCAAAGCGACAGCCTCACCATAAATCTGACTCAATTCAGATGGTCCGTCCTGAGTCGCAAATCCAGCAAAAGCAGAAGACCCTTCCACAGCAGAAATCAATGTATTTGTTGTAGCAATAATAGCATACAGTGATTCCCAAGTTCCTTTTGCATTACCATATTGAGAAATAGTATAGTTAGAAGGTCCCTTCTTTGTAAAAGTAGCATCTGAATAACCATATAAATTTTCAGGAACATGACGAGCTATTTGTGATGCATAAGCCTCAGGATGACGCTCTGCATCAGAACCACAAACCACCAAGTCATAAAATACGCCATTAGAATGTACCCCTGCATTTCCACGCCACTTTTCATAAGCATTATAAAGTGCGGCACGGGCAGTAGACGCTTCAGAAAATACAAAATCCACATCAGCCTCTGAAGGTGAAGAAGTATCCAAGAAGTCTTCACAAGATGTAGCAGCAAACAGCATTCCTACACCCATCATTGTATATAATATTTTTTCATCGTTACGTGTTTTTTAATTATTAGACTTCAAATTAAAATTCAACATTCAAACCCACCGTAAATGTACGAGCACGCATGTATGCCCCCCAGTCAAGTCCAAGAGTAGGATAAGACTTGGCTTTATCCGGATCTGAGTTTACTTCAGGATCAAGACCTGAATAACCTGTAATGCAGAATAAATTACCTCCCGTGACATATATACGTACTTTCTGCATGTATGCTTTTGTTGTCCATGCTTTTGGCAAAGTATAACCGACAGTCAATGTATTCAAACGCAAATATGAAGCATCCTCTACATAATCAGATAATATAGGGGCATCTTCATAATAAGGAAGAGCATATTTAGCATTAGCATTTAATTGTTTCAAAGCTGTCGGCTCTATTACCGGTACCAAATTTCCATTCTGTATATCATACAATTGAAAAGCACCTGCCAAATCTTTATACTTATTAAGTCCCAAACCAGTTTCTTTACCACCACTAAGCTGACTCATTGTAGCAACATTATATACTTTTCCTCCAATCTGATAAGTGAAATTAGCTCCAAAATCAATATTTTTATAATTACCATTTAAAGAAAAACCACCTGTATGTTTTGCTTGGACTTCACCCAAATCAACAACATCATCCAAGTCAACAATACCACTTTTATCAACATCCTGTAATTTCAAAGCGCCAGGAAAGGCAATCTGACCATCTGCCACTTGCAGTTCTGATGGTCTACGATAAGTACCAGTAGCTGCAGTTGAGATATCAGGTATACCTGCTTTTAATTTATAAACGCCATCCACATAATCAAAATCATCTACCGTATAGAAACCGGCACTTTGAAACCTCGAATAACACCTACAGGTTTGCCCTCTGACAGAACATAGTCATATGAAGGATGTTGTGCTGAAGACCCCCATCCACTATTATAGTAAATATCTTTACCACCATCTAACTCATCAATATTATTCTTATTGAAGTTATAAGTCGCCGATACGTTCAAATTAAAATCCTTAGTACGAATCAAATGATAATTCAAAGCCAATTCAACACCTTTGTTAGAAGTCTGACCAATATTTCGATACTGATAGCTATAACCTGTAGAAGAATCAATTTCTTGACGCATCAACAAATCACTTGTTGTATTCCAATACAAATCCAAAGTACCAGACAAACGGCTTCCCCACAATCCAAAATCAAAACCAATATTACGTGAAGTAGTAGTTTCCCATTTCAAGTCTGGATTAGCTTTCATTCCGTTCGGTTCATAAGTGGAGACCACATTACCATTATAAGTAGTAGTTCCTGTTTTCCAAGTTTCACGCCATAAACTAGCATCAATATTATCAGCACCCGCAAGTCCATAAGAAAGACGCAATTTCAAATTATCAACAACTCTTGCCAATGGCTGAAAGAATGGTTCATCAGAAATACGCCATGCAAAAGCACCAGCAGGAAAATATCCCCAACGATGATTGGGACCAAACTTAGAAGAGCCCATCAGCACGTAATGTAGCAGTCAATAAATAACGTCCCTTCAACGAATAGTTACCACGTCCAAAGAAAGAAACCGTAGTAGAAGGAGTAATTAATTTTATTTGAATAAGAATTATCGGCA
>ENA-OQHP01000336-OQHP01000336.1-human-gut-metagenome-genome-assembly--contig:-NODE-336-length-15210-cov-2.670158_pt1 | contig 15210 bp, 20 predicted proteins | sample MGYA00242563_ERZ504717 | MGnify/ENA primary metagenome ERZ504717 (study PRJEB26092, sample SAMD00036212) | human gut metagenome | host: Homo sapiens | study: EMG produced TPA metagenomics assembly of... | reverse complement strand
CCGCAGCTTCCGGGAAGTCTCTATATCCCACTTTATACCCATTTTTTCAGACAAAGATCCATACTATCCACATAAATCACTCTTTCTCAGCGTATTTTCTTTGAAACGCAGGGAAGAATTCTCTGTTTCACACTGTGGGATACAAAAACCACAGTGTGGGATACATATTTCACAACTGTGAAATACAAATCCCGCACTGTGAAACAGAGAATATGCAAAGGAATTTCAAAAATACTTGTCCGGAACTTCGATTAACTCCGCCGGCAAATCAAATAAATCCTGAATCAGCTTCGTATTAATCAGCAAAACAGATAACTTGCGTAATAACCGATTTTTCAATCATTACGAAAATATGGCAACAAGCACACAGCAAAAACAAGAATTATTCAAGACAATATGGGCTACGGCCGAAGACTTACGAAACAGTGTAGACGGATGGGATTTCAAGCAGTATGTGTTAGGCATGCTGTTCTATCGCTTCATTTCGGAAAACATTACCAACTATATCAACAGACTGCAGCGTGAGGCTGGGATGGACGATTTTGACTATGCTTCTTTTCCTGATGAAGAAGCTGAAAATGCACGTGAGATGATTGTGCAGGAAAAAGGGTTCTTTATCCTTCCTTCGGAGTTGTTCTGTAATGTGCGTGCCAGGGCGAAAAACGACCCTAACCTGAACGAAACCCTGCAGGCGGTGTTCGACCACATTGAATCATCGGCTAAAGGAACAGACAGTGAAGACGACCTGAAAGGGCTCTTCGACGACATAGACGTGAACAGCAACAAACTGGGAAACACCGTAACCAAACGTAACGAAACGCTTTGCAAAATATTGAACACCATCGGAGGGCTCGACCTGAAAGGAGATTATGCGGAAAACCAGATTGATGTTTCGGAGATGCCTACGAGTTTCTGATGACCATGTATGCTGGAAATGCCGGGAAATCGGGTGGTGAATTCTTCACGCCGCAAGAAGTGAGTGAACTGCTGGCCCGCATCACTGTGGTGGGTAAAAAAGAGGTGAACAAGGTATATGACCTGCCTGCGGCTCGGGTTCCTGCTGCTGCAGTTTGCTAAGGTACTGGGCAAGGAGAATGTGCGCACAGGTTTCTTCGGACAGGAAATCAATATCACCACCTACAACCTGTGCCGTATCAATATGTTCCTGCACGACATCAACTACGAGAAGTTCGACATCCATTGCGGCGATACGCTGACCGAGCCGTATCATTGGGATGACGAGCCTTTCGATGCCATTGTGTCCAATCCACCTTATTCCACCAAATGGGCGGGCGATTCCAATCCGGTGCTCATAAACGACCCGCGTTTTGCACCTGCCGGGGTGTTGGCACCGAAAACCAAGGCCGACCTTGCCTTTACCATGCACATGCTGTCGTGGCTTTCTACAGACGGTACGGCAGCCATCGTAGAGTTCCCCGGTGTGCTCTATCGTGGCGGAGCGGAACAGAAGATTCGCAAATACCTGATTGATAATAACTACGTAGACACGGTTATCCAGCTTCCTGCCAACTTGTTCTTCGGTGTATCCATTGCTACCTGCATCATTGTGCTGAAAAAGAGCAAGAAGGAGAACAAGACTCTGTTCATCGATGCCAGTGCCGAGTTTATCCACGAGGGTAACAAGAACAAGCTCTCGCCTGAAAATATAAATAACATCCTGAATGAGTATATCGACCGCAAGGAAGTGAAGCATTTTTCTGCCTTGGTAGACAATGCAGCCATTGCGGAAAACGACTATAACCTGTCTGTCAGCAGTTACGTAGAGGCGGAAGATACTCGCCCGCAGACCGACATCAAGGAACTGAACGAACGTATCCGCCGCATTGTGGCGCGTGAAAACGAATTGCGTACAGAAATCGACCGGATTGTAGCTGAACTGGAGGAGGACGGACTATGAGTAAGTTGCAGGAATTGATAAAGGAACTTTGCCCGGAGGGAGTGGAGTTTAGGAAGCTATGGAATGTTACAATATGGGATAAAAAGTTTAATTCTGTAGATAAGTCAAAACAGCCCAAAGTTATTAGTTATCCATATTTGTTGGCAAAAGAACTTTTTTATTAGAACAATGTAATGGTAATGTGTTTCTTTTGTCTACAGGGGAACAAACCGGTTGGACGACAGAGGAACTTGCAGGTGATTATTTGTGTGTAGGAGAAGTCGTTACAATTCCATGGGGAAAATCTCGCAAAGTTTCTGAGGTTATGAAATATTATAAGGGGAAGTTTGTAACTGCAGATAATCGTATAGCAACATCTAATGACACTTCTATTTTATCAAACAAATATCTATATTATTGGTTGTTAACACAAAGTGATAGTATAGACAAGTGTTATAGGGGTGCAGGGATACAGCATCCTGATATGTCTAAAATATTGGATTTCGAAATTCCTCTTCCTCCCCTTGAAATACAAAACGAAATAGTCCGTATTCTTGATACCTTCACATCGCATGCAGCGGAGCTGCAAGCGGAGCTGCAAGCGGAGCTGCAAGCGCGAAAGGAACAATATGAGTATTATCGAAATAAGTTACTCACTTTTGATGAGAATGATGAGGGGGTGAAGTGGATGAAGTTGGGAGAAATAGGTACTTTTGTAAGAGGTAATGGACTCCAGAAAAAGGATTTTACAGAAACGGGATTCCCTTGTATTCATTATGGCCAAATACACACATATTATTGTACATCGGCAAATTCTACAATATCATATACGAGTAATTCATTAGCTGAGAAATTACGAAAGGCATCATATGGAGATTTAATTATAGCGACAACGAGTGAAGATGTTGATTGTGTTTGTAAGGCATGTGCATGGCTTGGTGAAAACGATGTGGCAATAAGTGGCGATGCGTACGTGTTCAGGCATAATCAAAATCCTAAATATGTTTCGTATTTGTTTCAAACTAAATTGTTTTATGAACTTAAAAAGAAAGCTGCAACCGGAACAAAAGTTATTCGAGTATCAGGTGAAAGTATGGAGAAGTTTTTACTACCGTTCCCTCCATTCTCCGAACAGCAACGCATCGTCTCCATTCTCGACAAATTCGAGTCTCTGGTAAACGACCTTACCGCAGGACTTCCTGCAGAGATAGCCGCCGTTCAGGAACAATACGAGTATTACCGCAACAAACTGTTGACATTTGAACGTAAATCATAAAAATAAGCTATGATGGATTTTCAAACATTTAAGAAACAAATATCTTCTCTAAAAGTAGTTTATAGTGTAAGAGACAGAGTGCTATACAAGGTGTGTTCCGTGCAAGGTAATCTGTTGACCATTCAGAGAGAAAGTACCGGAAATTACGTAGAAATCAAACTGGATGAATTGTATAATTTCTACTCAAACGAAACAATCTATACGACAAAGGCTGCAAGAGAATACATATCTGGTTATGTGTATTCTCCGGCTGTTGCCGTAATCAAAGAGTTAGTAAAATAAGTAAAAAACTTAAATCAAACATATAATGATAAAACCAGCCACAAAAATAGAACCTCTTCGTGAGGATTTAAGACGTATCATTGAGGACTCTTTTTTGCTTAGTATTCCATTCAAACGTTGGATTATTTCTGTGAAATTAGATAAGATGTGGGAGCAATGTCTTTCAAAAGCGAAACAGGAGAATAGATTTTTTGGTATAGGTTCTGATGAGTATGAAGCAGGTAATGCATTAACGCTTTTGCTTAATATTTCTTTTGAAGAAGGTAATGAAACCTTGGTATGGTTAGTAAGTGAATTGTTGCATCTTTATCACAATGAAACGAAAAAAATATTGACGTATCTGCTCTTCGGCTTGATATGCAAGTTATAGGCATAGATAATACGTTGATGCAACAATTGGATGACTTGTGTGATAGTGAAGCCGTAACCGAGGAAGTAAAACCTGTTGTTCTTACAAAAGAACAAAAAGTCCGTCAGTTAGAGGACAATTATAAAGAAGTTTCTAAGGGTGACAGAAACTCACGAAAATCAATTGAAGCGTATTTAGAATGGCATAAAGAAACTTTGTTGTATTTAAGCTGCTATTATTCGGATATGAATAGTGATTTTAAAGAGTTTAAAAACCTTGATAATTCTGGTAATGGTCATTCTTTATATTCAAACTTTAATAAAATATATGCAAAGTATAATCTTTTAATGTCTCATGTAAGCATGCAATCGAAAGATAATTCTAAAAAAGGAAATAGTCCAATGGTGTTTATTAGCCATTCATCACAAGATAAAGAATTTGCAGAATCTCTTGTTGATCTATTGGAAAGTATTGGACTTAATAAAGAAACGTTATTTTGTAGTTCTGTTGATGGGTATGGTCTAGGGTTAAGTGATGATATTTTTGAAACTTTACTTGAACTTTTTGAAAATCATGATCTTTTCATGATATTTCTTCATTCACCAAGATATTACAAAAGTTCAGTCTCTTTAAATGAAATGGGAGCAGCGTGGGTTTTACGTTCTGGCTTTTGTTCCATTCTGACAAGTGATATGGATTTCTCTGGCTTGACAGGCGTAGTTAATGGAAGTAAGATTTCTATTAAGGTAAATGCACAAGATGCAGCAAGTAGATTGAATGAGTTGTATAAAATTCTTCAAGAGATTTTTAATCTAACTCCTCTTGATATAACTCAATGGGAAAGAAAACGTTCTATCTTTTTAAGAAATGTCAATGCTATAAAATATACAGAATAAAAAGGTATGTCAGACCAATATAAAATGGTGGCGGAAAATCCGCAAAGCACCGTGGTATCGGATTATGAACCGAGATACCGCACCGCCAAGCAATATCAGAGCGAGGCGGAAATGGAAAAGGAGTTTATCGAACAGCTCCACACACAGGCTTATGACTATCTGCCATCACTTCCGAAAAGGAACTGATAGAGAATCTGCGTCGCCAGTTGGAAAAACTGAACGGCTATCGTTTTACTGACAAAGAATGGACGACCTTCTTTAAGGAAAAGATTGCCAACCAGAACAATGGTATCGTGGAGAAAACAGCCATCGTGCAGGATGATTACATCCAGTTGCTGACCCGTGAGGACGGTTCCACCAAAAACATTTATCTGCTCGACAAAAAGGACATACACAATAACTACTTGCAGGTTATCAACCAGTATGTGCCCGAAGGTGGCAGCCACGAGAACCGTTACGACGTGACTATCTTAGTGAACGGACTGCCACTGGTACACGTGGAACTGAAACGCAGAGGAGTGGACATAAAAGAGGCCTTTAACCAGATACGGCGCTACAACCGGGAAAGTTTCTGGGCCGGATGCGGACTGTTTGAATACGTGCAGATATTTGTCATCAGCAACGGTACGCAGACCAAGTACTACAGTAATACTACCCGCGTTTCGCACATTGCAGAACAACAGAAGAAAAACCAGTCGAAAAGTAAGAACCAGACCAGCAACAGCTTTGAGTTTACCAGCTACTGGGCCAGAAGGGATAATCAGATTATTCCGGATTTGGTGGACTTCACGGCTACGTTCTTTGCCAAACATACACTGCTGAATATCCTGACCAAATATTGTGTGTTTACTTCCGAGAAACTGCTCTTGGTGATGCGGCCTTACCAAATTGCCGCTACGGAAAGTATTCTGCAACAGATACGGGTATCTACCAACTACAAGAAGTATGGCACGGTGGAAGGCGGTGGCTTCGTATGGCACACCACGGGAAGCGGCAAGACGCTTACTTCATTTAAGACAGCCCGTCTGGCCAGCAAGATGGAAGGTATCGATAAGGTACTGTTTGTGGTAGACCGCAAGGATCTGGACTACCAGACCATGAAGGAATACGACCGATTTGAGAAAGGTGCTGCCAACAGCAATACCAGCATGGCAATACTGAAAAAGCAACTGGAGAATGACAATGCGCACATCATTATCACCACCATACAGAAGTTGTCGGTATTCATATCCAAGAACCGTACACATGCGGTTTATGGCAAGCATGTGGTGTTGATTTTCGATGAATGCCACCGCAGCCAGTTTGGCGAGATGCACACGGCTATCGTGAAGAAATTCAAGAAATACCATCTGTTCGGTTTTACAGGCACACCGATATTCCCCAACAACTCCAGCACGAGCGGTAAGTTTGATTTGAAGACCACCGAACAGGCCTTCGGCAAGCGGCTGCATATCTACACCATTGTGGATGCCATTGCCGACGGAAATGTACTGCCTTTCCGGGTGGATTACATCAGCACGATGCGTGAACAGGAGAACATCAAGGGCGAACAGGTGCGCAACATAGACCGTGAAAGGGCTTTATTGGCTCCCGAACGTATCCGTCATATCGTGACGTATATACTGGAACATTTCAACCAGAAAACCAAACGGAACGGACGTCGTTTGCTTTCCACAAACTGACAAACATTTCGGAAGTGGCTTCGGCCAAGAAAGGAAAAGGCGAAGTGGAAGAGCGGAAGCAGAAAGTACATCTCCAGGGGTTCAATTCTCTGTTTGCCGTGTCATCCATCGAGGCGGCCAAACTCTATTACCTGGAGTTCAAGCGGCAAATGGAAGGGCTGCCACCCGACCGGAAACTGAAGGTGGCCACTATTTTCAGCTATGGAGCCAATGAAGCGGAAGAGGATGGCACGGGTAACATAGACGATGAAAACTCTGAAAATACGGATGCACTGGACAAAAGCTCACGTGACTTTCTGGAAAGTGCCATTGAGGACTATAACGACCTGTTCAAAACCCAATACGACACTACCGCCGAAAAATTCCAAAACTACTACAAGGATGTGTCGCTGCGCATGAAGAATCGGGAAATAGACTTGCTCATCGTAGTGAATATGTTCCTGACAGGATTTGATGCTACCACCCTCAATACGCTATGGGTGGACAAGAACCTGCGGATGCACGGCTTGCTGCAAGCTATTCCAGAACGAACCGTATTCTTAATTCGGTAAAGACATTTGGAAACATTGTCTGCTTTCGCAACCTGGAGCAGGCTACCAACGAAAGTATTGCGCTTTTCGGTGACAAGAAAGCGGGCGGACTGGTGCTGCTCAAGACATTTGACGACTATTACAACGGATATGAAGACAAAAACGGCAAGCATCAGGCGGGCTACAGAGAACTTGTTGATACGCTGTTAGAAAATTATCCACTGGAAAACCGTATCGTAGGAGAAGAAGCAGAAAAGAAGTTTGTACGCTTGTATGGAGCTATACTGAGAGCCACCAATATATTGTCTACCTTTGACCAGTTTGCCGGAAAAGAAATTCTGTCGGAAAGAGATGTGCAGGACTATCACAGTGTGTACCTTGATTTGTACGAAAAATATCGTCCGTCAAAAGGCGATAAAGTAAACGTAAACGATGACATCGTGTTTGAGATGGAACTGATCAAGCAGGTGGAAATCAATATCGACTACATACTGTATTTGATAGAACAGATGCACGGCGGCAATGTGGGCGACAAGGAAATCCGTATTTCTATCCAGAAAGCCATCGGTGCCAGTCCGGACCTGAGAAACAAGAAGGAACTGATTGAAAATTTCATAGACCAGCTTACTCCGGACAAAGACATAAATGAAGAATGGCAACGGTTCGTGAAAGAACAGCAACGCAAGCAATTGGATGAAATCATCTCTGAAGAGAAGCTGAAACCGGAAGAAACGTATCACTTCGTCCGCCAATCTTTTAAAGACGGAGGCATACAAGAATCAGGAACGGGTATCGCTCAAATTTTACCTCCCATGTCTATCTTCGACAAGAGTCGGGAAACCAAAAAGAAAACAGTGCTGGAAAAACTGAAAGCCTTTTTCGAACGGTTCTTTGATATTTCTTCGGGAGGAGAAATATAAGCTTATTATATGCAATAACCAGACTTTCATGACAACATTAAAAGTCTGGTTATTGTATTATTTATCTGATGAAGTTTCGGGCGCATACTCCTGCAACGTCAATTCTCCTCGCAGCACCCCCAAGGCATTCATGGCCAATGCTCCCATTTCATCCTCACCGGGAATTACCACAATCGGAGCCAGGCTTCCAGCCATTCACGCAACCCCTGAATACAATAATCATTGAAAGCGATACCTCCAGTCAGAATCACAGCATCAGTCTGTCCGTGAAGTGCGATGTGCATGGCACCGACCTGCTTGGCTACCGTATAAAGCATGGCATCCAGCACCAACTTGTGCTTTTCGGCTCCGGCATGTGCCCAACGGATAATACTCTGCACATCGGTGGTACCCAAATGAGCCACCAGGCCTCCCCGACCGTTTATCATCTTACGGATTTCGGCATAGGTATATTTTCCGCTGAAACACATATCCACCAACTGCCGGGCCGGCAACGTTCCTGCCCGCTCCGGACTGAAAGGTCCCTCCCCATTCAAAGCATTATTGACATCGACCACCTTTCCATAATGATGGGCACTGACCGAGATGCCTCCTCCCAAATGGGCTACAATCAGATTTAGTTCTTCATACTTTCGTCCGATACGAGCTGCATAACTACGGGAAACAGCCCGACTGTTCAGTGCATGGAAAATAGAGATGCGCGGTAATTCCGGAATACCGGAGATACGGGCCAAATCGCGCAACTCATCAGTCACCACCGGATCGGCCAGATAAGAAGGACAACCGGCACAATGCGCAATCTCATCGGCAATCCAGGCCGCCAGATTCGATGCGTGTTCCATATCGCATGCCATAAATCATACTTGATTCGCTCGTTAATCTGATACACTCCACCGGGAGTAGGTTTCAACAAGCCTCCACGGGCAATCACGGCATCAAAGGCAAGCGGAATACCAGCCTTCTCCAGCGTATCGTGCACACACTTGCGACGGTACTCATATTGTTCATTGATATGGTGAAAGCCGGCCAACTCCTTGGAAGGATGCGCAATGCTTTCACGCCAGACGGGATTCTCATTCTCGTAGACTGCCAGCTTCGTAGAAGTGGAGCCCGGGTTGATGACAAGTATCTTCATAAGGTCTAGTTTTATTCTTTTCGTGTCCCTGCCAGACATGCCAGTACCAGACTGTAGTATTTGGAGTTTCCGGAGTCACTCCGCGAAGGCACTACCACCGGTGCGATGGTACCGGTCAGCATACCTGCCATATTCGCATCGCCAAACAGAGACAGGGTTTTGTAAAACGTATTGCCCGATTCTATATTAGGGAAAATCAAAATATCTGCATTGCCTACCACTGGCGAGGAAAGTCCTTTTATCTCCCCGCTGTGCTTGTCGCAGGCGGTCTTGGCATCCATCGGCCCGTCGATAAAGACTTTTCCGAAACGGCCTTCCTGCGCTTCTTTTTTCAGTTCCACGTAGCTCAGGGTATGAGGAAATTTCTCGTTGATTTTCTCCGTGCAGTGTATCAGTGCCACCCGGGGTTCTTCGCATCCCAACGTACGACACAAAGCCAGGTCGTTGGCAATCATTGAACGGTATTGTTCCAAAGTAGGACGAGGAATTACTGCCGCATCCGAGAAAAACAGCAGTTTATGATACAAAGGAACCTGCGCCACGGCCACATGCTCAGCACTCCTCCTTCGGGTAACAGCCCCTCTCCTTTTTTCAGGACCGCACGCAGCAGGTTGTCGGTGTTGATAAGTCCCTTCATCAGACTTCCGCCTCGCCCGTGCGTACCAGTTGCACAGCCAGCGCAGCCGCTTCATCCGGTGTTCCAGCTTCGTAAATGCGTACAAAGTCGGGAGAAGCTGCTCGCAAGTCGAGCGCTTCTTTCAAGTGAGCAGAATCTGTGACTAGCAGATATTCGGCAATCTCCTCTCTCAGGCTACGGATAATGACATATTCCGTGTGCGGGTCGTTCGGGCAGACCACCGCCACTTTCCGTCGTATGCCGCGCGAACGCAGGCAGTTGACCATCTGAGAAAGGGTTCGAATCAGTTCCATATCATTAGATTTTAAACAAATATGAGAAAATAATTTGAATAAATATCTATTTAGGATGCTAATTAATGCTATAGAGCCGGAGGAGGAAAAATCCTCCCAACGTCAATTTGTCGATAAAATCCTACGAAGTACGTATTATATGCTACAATCGTGCAAGGAGATATACCTACTTTTGCAAGGATTTATACATAATACCTACCATGAAAAATATATTCTGCTTTTTAACCTTATTGCTCAGCCTGGGTGTAAACGCTCAAATCACAGAACGTACATTGCCCGCCGAATGGAAGCACCTTATCGATGGAGGGCGGTTTAAAGACCGGTTCCTGCCTATGCCCGACGGGAAGTCCGGCGAAAATGTGTGGGGAACTGACTCGGTACGTCTCCGGTACGTTGACAACGGGATTGAGAATCCGGAACTTTCTTTCTGGGGAGGAAACATTCTCAAAGGTAAGGATAACAAATACCATCTCTTTGTCTGCGGATGGCCGGAAAACTCGCCCAAAGGCCACATGACATGGCCCAAATCTACCGTATTCCATACGACAAGTGACTGTTTAAGCGGACCTTATACCATCTGTGACACGATTGGGAAGGGACATAATCCGGAAGCATTTATACTAAAAGACGGACGCCCCGTAGTGTACGTTATTGACGGATATTACATTGCGGACAGCCTGAATGGGCCGTGGACGTACAGTCATTTCACCTTCGACAAGAGAAACAGAAAAATCATTGAGGGGCTGTCTAACCTGACCTTTGCCAGAAGAAGTGACGGTTCTTATCTGATGGTATGTCGTGGAGGAGGGGTATGGATTAGTGAAAATGGTATCTCTCCCTATCAACAGGTAAGTGACAGAAGTGTGTATCCGGACGTGAACGGGGAATTTGAGGACCCGGTTATCTGGAAAGACAGCTTGCAATATCACCTTATCGTCAACGACTGGCTGGGAAGAATCGCCTACTATCAGCGCTCCATTGACGGTATCCACTGGATTACGGAGGAGGGCGAAGCTTACACTCCGGGAATAGCCGCTCACAAGGATGGTTACAAGGAAAACTGGTTTAAGTATGAGCGTATGAAAGTGTTTCAGGATGAATACGGACGCCCCATTCAGGCCAACTTGCCGTTATCGATACCATCAAATGGGAAGACCATCCCAACGACCGGCACAGTTCAAAGAATATATGCATCCCTCTGAACAAAGGATTGCGCTTGTCTGTCCTGAACGAAGATACGATTACCGCCCAGACCAAGGAAATCAAGGTACTGGTGAAAGCGGAGGAAGGAGTTGATTTCAAGAATCTCGACATGAAATCACTGAGATTCGGAAGTTCCTCGGACGTAAATTACGGAAAGGGATGCAAGGCTGTCAAACGTATCGCTTCGGGCAAGGACCTGATTCTCGTATTCGATAGCAGAAACAATACCATCAGAAAAGATGAATTTGCTCCCAAACTGCTCGGAAAGACGAAAAAAGGAGAATTGCTGTACGGATATGCCAAACTGCCTTACGTCAATTATCATCCGGCATGCCTGTTGGCGGCATATCCTATGGCGTATGACAAGCAATTGGAACTGGAAGTGAAGAATTTCGGTTTGTCCACCTCAGAAGAAACAGACCTGACCGTACTGGTCAATGGAGTAAAACTGGCAGAAGGACGGGTGAAAGCGCTTTCACCGTATGAAAGTGTAAAACTTAGCCTGCCTTGCATACACGCGGCCAAGATTGACAACCAGACTTTATTTACGATTGTGTACAGCCAGCACGGTAAGGAAATCCGCAAAGAGACCATACAGAATTTCGACTGATAACACATTACCTTATACACATGAACGGGGAATACGAGCTCCTTTTTTAGAAGGTATTGTATTCCCTTTTTTATGAGACTCTATCTTAATTGTCAATTATTTACTTTATTCCTTCTTTTCTTGTGCGCATAATTCGCAAGTTCTCTCTATATTTGCCTTACTTGGTAAATAAAGAAGGAACACATGAAAACAAATTTTTCTTTCGATATGCAGGCCCTCGACGAGGCATTCACAGCCGCTTCCCCAATCATAAGGAAGCACCGCTTATCGGACTTACCGGAAACTTCAGCGACGGAAATCTGACATTGGCTCCGGGGTATTATCAGTCTATCATTCAGGCCGGAGGGGTGCCGGTGGTCATTCCTCCCTACGAGGATGTAAACTTGCTGATTAATACGCTTGAGCAGCTTGACGGATTGTTGCTCACTGGAGGAGGTGATTTGAATCCGCTATTCCTGCACGAAGATCCTATCCGGGAACTTCACAGCATCAATCCGTACCGCGACCGTCAGGAACTGCTTCTGACGCGTTGGCTGCCAACCGACAGATTCCGATATTAGGTATCTGCCGAGGGATGCAGGTCATCAATGCGGCATTGGGAGGCACACTCTATCAGGACATCTATGCACAGAAGGATACACCATCCATTAAGCACAGTCAGGATTTGGAACGGAGTTTCCCATCGCACAGGGTAGAGTTAGCAGAAGGCAGTCTGTTGGCACGTATCTTAAACGTCAAGGAGGTAGCTGTAAACTCTTTCCACCATCAGGCCGTGAAAGAAGCTGCTCCGGGTTTCCGTGTATCGGCTACGGCACCCGATGGAGTAATAGAAGCAATAGAAAGCACAGAATACAAATCTATTATAGGGGTGCAGTGGCATCCGGAATGTTTCATCCTGAATCAGGACAAGTGTATGATGCCGTTGTTCGGATGGCTCGTCCGTGAAGCTGGCTCATTCCAGAAGGCCAAGAAGCTGCATGAACGTCTGCTGATTCTCGACACACACTGCGATACTCCGATGTTCTTCGACCAGCACATCCGCTTCCACGAACGGGACCCGAAGATTAAGTGGACCTACATAAAATGACGGAAGGACGGCAGGATGCGACCATCATGGTGGCTTACCTGGAACAGAAGGAACGTACGGACGAGGCACTGCTGGCTACAACGGCCAAGGCAGACCGTCTGCTGAATGAGATTGAGGAGATGGTAGCTATGAACTGTACGGCTGTAGACATCGCTTATTCCCCCAACGACTTATACCGTCTGAAACGGGAAGGAAAGAAGGCCATTATGTTGGGCATTGAAAACGGATATGCCATCGGAAAGGATTTAAGCCGGGTAGCACATTTCCGGAAACGGGGAGTAGTGTATATGACGCTCTGCCACAATGGAAACAATGACATCTGTGGTTCTGCACGCTACAATGAAGAAAACTTGGGAGTTACTCCGTTTGGGGAGCAGGTTATTCAGGAGATGAACCGCCTGGGAATGATGGTAGATTTGTCACACAGTGGAGAACGGACATTCTACGAGACACTGGACATCAGCAGCCAACCGGTGGTTTGTTCGCATTCTTCCAGCCGTGCGCTCTGCGACCATCCCCGTAACCTGACCGACGACCAGCTTCGTGCCATAGCCCGCAAGGGAGGCGTGGTACAGGTATGCTTGTATAGCGGCTTCCTCCGTAAAGAGCGTCCGGCTCATATCTTGGATGCCATCGAACACCTGAATCACATGGTGAACGTGATGGGTATCGAACATGTGGGAATCGGCAGTGACTTGACGGTGACGGAGGTATTATCGGATGCAACGACTCTTCGGAAATGATCAATCTGACTCGTCAGTTGCTTCATGAACGGTACAACGAGGAAGACATCCGGCGCATTGGAGGTAACTTCTTACGTGTCATGCAGCAAGTGCAGGAGAATGGCTCCTACAAATAAAGTTTAAAACCCGATTGCCGTTGCAAGGCGTGTACAAAAATAAGTTTACCTTTGCACCACAATCAAAACAAATGAATTATGATTTCAATAAAGAATCTGCTGGCAGTAACTGCTTTAATGACAGGAGGGGCTTTCATCTCTTGCGGGAACAGTCAGAAGAACAGCCAGCAAATAGAAGAATCTGAAGCGGCTATAGTGCAGGCACCGGCATTCAATGCGGATAGTGCATACGCTTACATTGCCGCACAGGTGCAATTCGGACCTCGTGTTCCTAATACGGAAGCTCACCGGAGATGCGGCGATTACCTGGCCGCACAACTGGAGAAATTCGGTGCGAAGGTGTACAACCAGCATGCAGATTTGGTGGCCTACAATGGTACCATCCTGAAATCGCGCAACATCATCGGGCTTACCAGCCGGAAAACAAAAAGCGAGTGATGCTGTGCGCGCATTGGGATAGCCGTCCATACGCTGACCAGGATGAGAAGTCTAATCACCAGAAACCGATAGATGGAGCCAACGACGGTGCCAGTGGTGTAGGTGTATTGCTCGAAATTGCCCGTCAGATTCAACAGCAGGCACCACAAGTCGGCATCGACTTGATATTCTTCGATTCAGAAGATTACGGCACACCGGATTTCTACGAAGGTACTTACAAACCAGATACCTGGTGTCTGGGTTCGCAGTACTGGGGCCGCATTCCTCACGTACCTGATTACAAGGCTCGATTTGGCATCTTGCTTGATATGGTAGGCGGAAAGAATGCCACATTCTACTACGAAGCGTTCTCCAAGCAGACGGCGAACAATGCCATGAAGAAAATCTGGAAAATGGCCGACCATTTAGGTTACAGCAATTACTTCATCAAGGAAGACGGAGCCAGATAACTGACGACCATATTTATGTAAACCAGTACCGCCAGATTCCGTGTGTAGATATTATTCACTACGACACGCAAACCAACACCGGCTTTAACCCGACCTGGCACACGCTGGAAGACAACTTAGAGAATATTGACAAAGCCACTCTTCAGGCCGTAGGACAAACGGTGATGGGAGTAATTTATAACGAAAAATAATAAAACACTATCACAATGAAAACTATCAATGAACTTCAGGACGAAGTGATCGAAGAATTCAGCGACTTCGACGATTGGATGGACAAATATCAGCTGCTGATTGATTTAGGCAATGACCAACAGCCGCTTGACCCGAAATATAAAACCGAACAGAACCTGATTGACGGCTGTCAGAGCCGCGTTTGGTTACAAGCTGATCTGGTAGACGGCAAGGTGGTATTTCAGGCAGAGAGCGACGCATTAATCGTAAAAGGTATCATATCTTTACTTATCCAGGTGGTATCTGGACACACACCTGATGAAATTCTGGAATCTGACCTTTACTTCATCGAGAAGATTGGACTGAAAGAACACCTCTCACCAACCCGCAGTAATGGTCTGCTTGCCATGGTAAAACAAATGCGCATGTACGCCTTAGCATTCAAAGCTAAAATGCAAGAAGCATAATCTCACAAAAGATTATCAAGGTAATCACA
>ENA-OQHP01000335-OQHP01000335.1-human-gut-metagenome-genome-assembly--contig:-NODE-335-length-15212-cov-1.940272_pt1 | contig 15212 bp, 26 predicted proteins | sample MGYA00242563_ERZ504717 | MGnify/ENA primary metagenome ERZ504717 (study PRJEB26092, sample SAMD00036212) | human gut metagenome | host: Homo sapiens | study: EMG produced TPA metagenomics assembly of... | reverse complement strand
TAAAATCCAAGCTGACTACCTCTCCCATTACAATCAATCGCTGGAGGTTTAACATTTTCTTCTACTACTGTGGTATAGGCATTTTTAAGTATAGTTTTGTTATTTCTTTCTTTTGGTGTTGTAACCATTTTCTATAAAGCAACTGGCGTTATTTCGTCTTTACCAATTCCATAAGTCTATTTGCAATTTTTTCAATATTTCCAACACCCATAAGAAACACAAGAGTACCTTTTTCCTGTGCAAGTGCCTTATAATTTACATTTTCTTCTTCTGCTGTATGACCAGTAACAATATGTAAATCCTGACTTATTTTTCTATGAGTTGGTGGAATACCGGCAAGCTCTGGAACAGAAATAGCCGAAGTAATACCAGGAATTACTTCATAGGGAATATTGTGTTCCTGCAAAGCGATAACTTCTTCCCCACCTCTGCCAAAAATAAATGGGTCGCCACCTTTTAATCTGACTACAGTTTTTCCCTCTAAAGCCTTTTGAACTATTATTTCATTTATTTCATTTTGCTTAACGCTATGGTGTCCTACTTTTTTACCTACATCAATTTTTTCACAATTCAAATCCTTGTAAAAATCTTCTGATGCAAGTCTGTCATAGATACTGTATCACATTTGCCTAAAATGTTTAAAGCTCTAAGGCTAATAAGGTCATTTGCTCCAGGTCCTGCACCTACTAAGTATACTTTACCCTTCATTAGTGACCTCCTTTAGTTTTTTAGCCAATACAGCAGCGGTTAAAACAGGATTTTCTCCCTCTATAGACATTTTTACAATTCTGTCTTTGTAGTAGAAACATTCCATTTTAAGATTATTTTCTCCTATTTCAGAAATCGCACCTAAAGGAGTTTGACAACCACTATCCATAGCCTTTAGAAATGCTCTTTCAGCAACAAAACATACATAAGTTTCCATATGATTTATAGCTTTTAAAACATCTCTTATATACTCATCGTCAGCCCTGTTTTCAACAGCAATAATACCCTGACAAGGAGCTGGCACAAAGTCTAAGTTTCAAAAAATTCATAGTTGTACTTATCAATATCTATCATATCTAGTCTGTCAAGACCTGCTCTGGCAAGTATAATGCCATCATATTCTCCGTCATCAAGTTTTTTCAATCTTGTAGGCACATTTCCTCTTATATCCTTGCACTTACAGCCATATTTTGCCTTTATCTGCAACTGTCTTCTTATACTGCCTGTGCCAATAGCAGAGTCAGAAGAAATCGTTTTCCCCTGTGCCATAATAAGCACATCTTGAGGGTTTGCTCTTTTGGCTACTGCACCAATTTCCAATCCCTGTTCAAGCTGAACCGGTAAATCCTTGGCACTATGAACTGCAATATCTATTGACTTATCAAGCAAAGCCTTTTCAATAGTATCTACAAAAGCACCTTTGCCACCAAAATCTGTCAACTTCAAATCTCGTCTATCATCGCCTAATGTAGACATTTCAACTATTTCGCAATTTTATGATTAGTGTTTTTTTCTATTAAATTCTTTATTATATTAGTCTGTATTAAGGCTAATTTGCTTTTCTAGTCCCTATTTTTATCTTCATAATCATCACCTACTGGCAATTTGCTTGATTTTTAAAACCATAGTCTATTAACTTACGAAAAATATGCCTTGCATTTTTCCCATACTTTTCATATATATTTTGCCTTATTCCATTTATATTGTCAAGTAATTCGCTCAAATTACTAGGAATTATTTTTCAATATATTCTCTCAAATATTTTGAAAGTGCAGGAGATTTGCCAGATGTATTTACAGAAATAACAACATCACCTTGTCTAATATAAGAGGATAATGTAAATGTGCAATCATCAGCATTTGTAACTGAGTTTACATAAACATTATTTTCTCTGCAATACTGTGCTATTTCCGAATTTAACTTTTTGTTATCTGTTGAGGCAACAACAAAGAAAGCCGATTTAATATCATCATATTCAAAGGGCTTTTTCAAAACCTTGCAACCCTCAAAATCTTGTTTCAATTCCTCTGCAACAACTGTAACATCAGCACCAAATCCAAAGCAATAATTAGCTTTTCTCTTGGCAACTGTTCCTCCACCAATTACAAAACATTTTTTATTTTCAATATTTATATTCACAGGAAAATATGCCATTAGTTACACCCCATATTCTCCATAATTTTCACTACCTTAGTAAATTCCTCTGTATTAAGTCCATCTCTCAAATTGTAAAAAAGCTGTTCGAAGCTATGTTTTTCACAATTTTCTTTCAAGCTATCCATTTTACCCATAATACTATGGAAAAACAGATTTTTCTTTGTATCATCAACCATATGTTCAATAATTACCTTTGCTCTGTCTGCCTCTCTCAACTTAATTGTGTTGTTTTCTTTGGCAGCCTCCTCAAAGTAATCAATATCAAACACCTTTGTATTTTCTATTTCTCCTATGCCCTTATCAATATCAAAAGGCACAGCCAAATCTATAAACAATCTCTCTTTGTTACTTAAATTTTTAAGCTGACCCTTTGTAACAGTATAATGTGGTGATGCTGTTGCACTAATTACAACATCAGCCATATCTATGTAATCATATCTGTTATTGAAATCAACCCATTTTACTCTATCATTATTGGAATTAGTAAGTGCATTATGTACTCTCCTAGTTCCATATATATTTATATTTTCATTAGCTGAAATATTTTTAAGGACTATATTGCCTATTACACCTGTAGCACCCATTATAAGTACATTTTCAGCATTAAAATCAAATACCATATTTGCAACTAAAGTACCTACAGACACAGCGGTTTTAGAAATAAGTGTATCTGTTTTTATTTTCTTTGCACAAGTAATTGCACCTAAGAAAATATGGTTCAATTCATAGTCTAATTCAAAATTATTATGGGATAAATAATATCCGTCTTTTACCTGTCCAAGTATTTCGTCTTCCCCTAAAATCATAGATTCCATACCACAGGCCACATTGTATAAATGCTTTATAGCACCATTCCCACAAAAACATTAACATGCTTTAAAAGCAATTCTTTATCAATATTTTTGTGTTTGCACCATAAATCCTGTACTTTATTAAGGCTTGCCATATCTCCAGATACATATATTTCCACTCTGTTACAAGTAAAAACAATTACTGTAGGCATATTAATCTCTGATATATAGTCTAATATTTCTTCCTTTGAAAAAGCAAATTTCTGTCTTATTTCAACAGGGGTCATCTTATAAGTAATACTCAAACAAAGCATATTTTTACTCCTTAATCAATATAGTAGTAAAATAGCTACTATTTATTTCATCATTTATGTTTTTTACTATTTTTTCATTTTCAAGACCACAATTTTGAACAATAGAGGCCTTGTTTTCAATATTCTTTTCTTTTATAGTTTCAATTACATTTTCCAGTTCTGATGCACTTTTCATAATTACCTTTGTGCCTTCTTCAGCCAACAATTCATCTACACCCTTATAGCCTCCTGGAATAATAATCAAAGGCTTTTTGCGTGTAGTAAGACTTTGTTTCAACTTAGCTGCTGCTGCACAAAAACTAGGTACACCGGGAACAATTTCACATTCAAAACCACTTTCGCAAATAATATTCATAATATAGCTAAATGTGGAATAAACAGAAATATCTCCAATGGAAAGCATAGCCACATCATTACCATTATTAAGCTGTTCAATAATTTCATTTGCTGACTCATTATGGCTTTTGTCATTAGCCTTTGCACTTTTAGTCATAGCAAACTGGGCATATATAATTTTCTTGTTTGATAAATCAACTGCACCTTTTACTATATCTAAAGCCATTGTATTTCCTTGAGGTGTTATGGGTGTAGCAATAACACTACACCCATTAATAACCTTTACAGCTTTTAAAGTAAGAAGTTCGCTATCTCCCGGTCCAACACTTACACCGTAAAGTTTTCCTTTTTTCATAACTCTCTCCTAATATGTTCGCAATAAATTTCTCTTATTGGCAAATATTCTCCTACGCCTTTTAAGACAACTTCTACATTTCTGCCGACATTTTCCATAACACTTTTCCAACTGTCATCATCATCGCCTGCCATATCATTTACAGCGTGGTCGCCTGCAACTACCATAAAAGGCACAAGAACAATATTCTTAAAGTTTTCTGTTTTATTTAAAACATCATAAATATCTGGTTTATTTTCAACTGTACCCACAAAAATATTATGACTTTCCAAAATATCAGATAATTTTAAATAAACATCATTGGCTCTGTGTTCTGTACCATGTCCATAAGAATAACAGCCTTTTCAGTATCTCCATATTCCTTAATAAGGAAATCAGATACATTTTTATAGTCATTTTCATTCCACATTAGTGGCTTGCCTATTTTAAAGCTACCGAACTTATCCTTACAGCCCTCAGCCATTGACACAAGTTTGTCATATTCCTCTCCCGGAATAATGTGTGTAGGCTGTACAAACACATCTGTTACACCCTGAGCTGACAACTCCTCTAAAGCTGTAACAACATTAGGAATTATGATACCTCTTTTAGCAAGGTTATTCATAATTACCCCACTTGTAAAGGCTCTTTTTACAATATAATCAGGAAATTCCTTTGCAATCTCCTTTTCTATTGCTCCAATAGTTTTTTCTCTTGTTTCGTCAAAACTTGTACCAAAACTAACAACTAATATTGCTTTTTCATTTTATTTCTCCGTAATTCTTCTTTAATTCTTCTATACTTCTTGGGTACTTGCTATAATCCTTATAGCCCATTACCTCCATAGTCTGCCAAAGTAAAGGTTTCCTTAAATTCGCTTTTTCTATTATATCATTTTTTCAAAAATTGCATAGTCACCATCAGCAATAATATTTCCATTATTAAATATAATAAATCTGTCTGCCCATTCGTAAGCAAAGTCTATATCGTGAGTAGAAATAACTATTGTCTTGTCCAGTTTATTTATAGTATTTTTAAACTTTTCTATATTTGCTGGGTCAAGACTTGCTGTTGGCTCATCAAAAAATATTATTTCTGTTTCAAGAGCAATAATATCTGCTATTGTTACTCTTTTCTTTTCTCCACCACTTAAATAATAAGTAGGTCTGTTTCTCATTTCTTCCAAATTCATAGCTGAAATGGCGTAGTCAATTTTTCCTTTGTCTGTTCTTTTGTAAAGCCAAAATTCATTAAACCAAAGGAAATTTCCTTTTCTACAGTATTTCCAATTATCTGTGTATCTGCATCTTGAAATACAAGACCTACATTTCTTCTAAGAGTTTTAGGCTCATAATCTCCATTAAAACTTACAGCATTTTTAGTTTTGTAAACACCGTTGCAACAGAGAAAGAAAGTTGTTTTTCCTGAACCATTGTTACCCAATATTGCAATTTTTTCGCCCTTTTCAATTTTTAAATTTATATTATTAAGGGCAATATGGTTTTCGTATTTATAAGTCAAATTTTTTATTTCAAGCATAAACTAACTCCTATTAAAACTATAACATATACTACACAACTAGCTACTTCCTTAAATTTCACTTTACTATTTTCATTATAAAAATTCAAATCCCCAACATAGCCTCTTGATGTCATAGCATCAAAGGAATTATTTGTCTTTTTTAAAGCATACAAAAACAATTTTTACCTATATTTGAATAAGTATAATATGAATTTTTATAGCTATCGTAACCACCTCGGCTAGTAGCTGATATAGTCATATTGTGGAGTACATCCATAAGCATAAAAATAAATCTATAAATCAAAAACATAAGCTCTACAACCAATTTAGGGCATTTTATACTGTACAAAACCTGTATAATATCAGCTATAGGAGTTGACATTGATATTCCATACAGACAGCTGACAGCACCCATACTTCTGAAAAGCAACTCTATACAACGGTATCTGCTACCGAAATTTATATAGAAATTTAAAACTCTTATAGAATAGTCATTTATTGGTGTTGATGTAAAGTTAATGGCTATTGTTATTGTGCTAAGCATTATAAAACAAAGAGGTAAAAGCATGGCATAAACATAGTCTTTTAAATTAATACCACCTACAAGTGTTGTAATTATTGCCATTGTGATTATAACAAAAAGAGAGACATAAATATTCTCCATAAATACACAATAAAAAAGCACAAAAACAAAGAAAGCTGTTTTTATATATGGATTTACAAATCGCAATTTAGAAAAATAGCTATAATAATCTATTTTCAAATGCTTATGAGTAAAGGAAACATAAATAGCAGACATAACAAAAATAATACTACATATAACTATAAATTTTGTACTGTATTTTCCACTAAACATAACAAAAACATATGCAAAAGACAGAAGAAAGAAAAATACAGCCTTTATCATTTTAAATATTAAACTCATAATTTTTCCTCTTTAAAGCATACTTAAAGTATACAAAAATGTGCTTTCTTTTCAGAAAGCACACTAATTCTATTTATTGTATTTTTTTCTAGCTACAAAATAGCCAAAACCATAACCAATAATTAAAGCACCAAAAGCCCCCTGTAAACAGAAAAGTAAACTTCAGTTTCGCCACCTGGAGGTGTGAGAATACTTCTGCCCATGGTTCATAATCTGGATTAATATCAGAAATTACAGCCTCTGCCTTATCATCAGAGCCACCAAATTCACTATCTTTAATAGTAGCAAGAGGGACAACTGCAATAACAACACATAAAATTAAAAGTGCAATAACCAATGTACTTTTCTTCATTCTTTTTCCCCTCCTGTAAATGAAATAGCCTCAAGTTCAGGCTTAGCATAAGTTTCAAGACCAATTACAACAACTACTGAAAGAATACCTTCAATAATTGCAAGAGGTACCTGAGTTACAGCAAAGATACCTAAGAACTTAGCAGCAGATGCTAAAACGCCACCTACTTCACTTGGGTAAGCTAAAGCAAGCTGGAAACTTGTAACACAGTATGTGAAAAGGTCACCTAAAGTACAAGCTAAAAATACGCCTACCATTTTATTTACCTTTAAAGCCTTGCATAACTTATAGATACCATAAGATAAGAATGGACCTGCAATAGCCATACTAAATGTATTAGCACCTAAGTAGTAAGTCCACCATGAGCAAGTAAGAGTGCCTGGAATAAAAGAACGATAATACCGATTACACTCATTACACTTGGTCCAAAAAGTGTAGCACCAAGACCAGTACCTGTAGGGTGAGAAGAAGAACCAGATACACTAGGAATCTTCAACGCAGAAAGAACAAAAGTATATGCACCTGCCATAGCAAGAACAATAAGAGATTTTCTCTCTTTTGTTACAATTTTTTGAGGCTAATAAAGCCGGCAACCAAAAACGGTATACAGATTACACCCCAAGCAATACAATGTGCCTTAGGTAAATAACCCTCCATAATATGCATTGCAAAAGCACTTTGTGTTACACCAAAGACTGAAGCAAAAACAACTGAGAGAGTCAACAACAGTTTCTCAATTTTTTTCATATTTTTCTCCTTTTTTCTGCATAAAAATGCCCCAAAGGCATAACAAGACCGTTGCAGAAGTCTTATTTGCACCTACTGTTAGTCCGACAGTATTGCATTTGCCTCTATTTCAAGGCACAAATACAGGCAGGTCTTCTGACTTAAAGCTATAGTCTGTTTTGCCTTCCCCTGTGTAACCAAAGTGCACATAAACAGACAACCTATCACAGCGGCGGTCCCGTACAGAATTTTCATCTGTTTCCCTATTCTCATACATTTCAGTATGCACCTGTAAATCTTGTTGACAAAATTGTATCATATATTACATAATATGTCAATTATCCAAATATATCATCAAGCAATTTATCAACTTCTGCTTTTCTTTTTTCAGTTTCTGAAACATCTATTGTATAGACACCATTTTCTTCCACAATACAATCGCCGTCTTTTACTCCCTTTGGAAGTAGAGAAACATTGATTTCTGAAAATGTCATATCCTCGTTTTCACAAACTGCTATATTTTCTTCTATTCTATCTACTATATATCTTTTCACAATAACACAACCTTTCTATGCAGGATTGCAAATTTTACAAGGAGAATAGCCCTGTGAAATTAAATCCGCCATTTTGCCAACATAAGTTTTCTTATTTTTCTCTTTCATTTGAGAAACAGACCTACAATTTGGCTTATGTATCTTGTGAGTATTAGTGTTCAACACATATGTAATGCTTACAGACTGTGGAACACTTGTTGAAGTTGCTGTACCAAATCCATTAACTGAGCCAGCACCTGTTGTATTTTTGAGAACAGACTGGCTTGTGCAGGGAGTGGCATCACCTCCACCATTGGCATCAGCACTATTATCAACACTACCATCGCCAAAAGATAATGTTTTGCCATCACTTGTAATAATTATACTTCCGTTTAAATCTGTTCTGTAAACAGTTGCACCAATTTTAGAGAGAGCCTCAAGTGTTTTCTGCTTTGGGTGACCATAGCTATTGCCTGCACCTACTTCTATTACAGCATATTTAGGCTGAACCTTATTTAAAAATGCTGAACTAGAAGAAGTTGTACTACCATGATGAGATACCTTGTAAACATCAGATTTAAGTGTCTGACCACTAGCTACAATGTCGTTTTCCTCTTCTGTTTCAGCATCGCCACAGAAAATAAAGCTATTATTTCCATATACCAATCTAAAGGCTACAGAATCATTATTCATATTTTTAGTATCATATTTTTTAGGACCTATAATAGTAAATGTACTATTACCTAATTTGTAACTATCTCCTATTTTAGGTTCAATAGCTTTAATACCTTTTTGCTGAATAACCTTTAACATATTAGTATATGTTGCTGTAGTATTATTTACCTTTGGCATAATAATATTACTAACAGGAAAAGTATTTAAAACCTCTGACATACCACCAATATGGTCTGAATGAGGGTGTGTAGCGATTACATAATCTAATTTTTCTACCCCTCTTGATTTCAAATAATTTACAACAACAGTACCTTTGTCCCTTTCCCCTGCATCTACAAGCATAAACTGACCATTACATTCAATAAGTTCAGAATCACCTTGACCTACATCAATGTAATTTACAATAAGTTTATTACTTGATGCCGTATCTGCAAATACTGTCATAGACAATAAGCAAATAAGAAAAGCGACAAGAAAACTTTTCATAAAGCCTTTCATTTTTTCAACTCCTTTAAAAATTATATATATGCAAAAAGAGGTAAACAAATTTACCTCCCTTTAAGACATAATACTATCTGCTCACTAATTGAGATGTATTCATAGTTTCGATTATATCGCCAGTTTCTTCGTCAATATAATTTATATCTACAGTTGCATCTTTCTGTGGCACACCCTTGAAACCTGATATGTAGCACTATCCAAATAAAGCTCAATAGCTGAAATGGTTTTTTCCATTCTTATATCTTTTTGCAATAAATGTCAAACTGATTTAATTCATCATTAGCCTTTACATCAGAAATAGACGGATATTTTTGTTATCGGTTTTAATAGTTTCCATACATTTTTCTAATTTTTGCTTTAAACTATTGACATATTCATCGTATTTTTCTACGGACATATCAACTATAACAGCCTTTGTGTCTGGGTCAATAATTATATTTCCCCGCCCCAAGACTTAACTTCATTCTTTATATCTTCCTCGTTTTCATTTACACCGAAAAAGTCCGGCGAAATTATAACTCTATACATTTCACCATTCCTTTGAACCTTAACATTAATATCAACACCTTCCTTTAGGTCTTTGCCAAAAGTATCAGTAGTCAATTCTGATGATGTTTCTTCTGATTGACTATGTATCTGAGTTGCGTCAGTATTAGTAGCTGTAGCACAACCACTAAAGAGCAAACAAGCCAACAAAGAACCCAAGAGCAAATGTTTTCTCATAAAAAACCCCCTGTTCAGAGTATCTTCTCATAATAAACCTTAGGTTCATTATACACTAAACAGGGGTTAAATACAAGCTATTTTGTTTTAGCCAAGTAAATTAGGGTTATTGAACTGTCTTAAAAGTAAATCGTGGTTATAAACGATTGTCTGCTGAGTATTCTTTAACTGTTCAATCTGGAGCTTATAAGCATCAACAACAATCTGAGTTGTCTGACCTAAAGCAAGCTGAGTTTCATAAACCTTTAACTGGCTTTCCATATTTTCAAGAGTTGTTTCGTTATCCTTATAACTCTTTTCAAGGTCTTTAAGGTCATTAATATTCTTCTTTACAGAAGTTGTAAGAGCATCTTTTGCATCTTGATAAGCTCTTGATGCCTGAGTATAATTATATAAGCTATCCTTGTAGTTAGTTGTAGTATCATATACTGAATTATATCTGTCAAGAGCATACTTAGCTACATCAGCTGAGTCCTTTTTGCCATTTACTGTCTGATTAACAGCTAAAGCATAGTTAATCTTGCCATCAACATTTACATTTTCTGGCATTTTTTCATAAGATACATCATCAAAAAATTATATTGTAAGTCTGATTTGCATTTGTGCCCATAAGCTGGTTAAGTGTAGTAAAGGCATTATCAATAGAAGTCTGTAAGTTTCCTTGTTAGACTCTGCAAGTTTGTAGTCCTTTACCTTTGCATCATAGTCACTCTGGCTCATCTGACCAAGTTTTAATGATACTTCTGCAATTTTAAGCTGGTCAGCCTGTACTTTCATACTCTGTTCATAGAGCTTGATACCATTTTCAGCTTCTCTGATACCATAGAAAATACTTCTTACAGAATAATCAATAGTCTGCTTTGCTAATTCAGTATTTTCATCATACTGCTGTAAAGCAACCTGTAATCTTTTCATCTGAACTGTAAGACTAAGGTTAGTAGCATAGTCCTGAGTGTATGAAAAAGCAAATGTTAAATCGTCCTGAGAATCTTCGGCAAGTTCCTTAGATTCCTTTAATGTCTTTATAGTGTTGCTGTTTGCAATAGCCTTTGTTACAGCATCGTCAACAGTCAAGTCCTGCACAGGATATTTTGCATCCTGTACAGCCTGAACATCAGAGCCGAAGCTATAATTTCTTTTATTAGTTAAAGTCTGACCGTCAGCAAAAACGGCAGAAGTCAAAAGCATTGAAAAAGCAAGTGTAGTACAAATAAATTTATTCATTTAGTTTACCGCCTTTCTATCTCTCTTTCTTATTTTAGCACTTACAATTTTTCTGTCAAGCCAACGCTTTGTACTATTTACACAAGAGTACAATGCTGGAATAAGTAACAATGTGATTAATGTTGAAACTGTAAGACCAAAGATAATTGTTATCGCCATTGGCTGTTGAGATTCCATACCAGAACCTAAAGCAAATGCCATAGGGAGCATACCAATAATTGTAGTAAGTGTTGTCATAAGGATAGGCTTTAATCTTGAAGGACCAGCCATCATAAGAGCCTCATCACAAGTACAACCTGAATTACCTCTTAACTGGTTAGTGTAGTCAACCAATACAATGGCATTGTTTACAACCATACCTACCAACATAATGAAAACCAAGCATTGATGTAGAAGTTATACTCTTGCCTGTAAGGAACAAGCCTGTAACACCACCAGTAATAGCCAATGGAATTGAGAACATAATGATGAATGGGTATACAAAAGATTCAAACTGTGATGCCATAATCATATAGATTAAGAGAATAGCTACAAGGAATACTATAGCCAAGCTCTGGAATGTATCATTCATCATATCCATTGTACCATCAAACTCGTAAGAATAGTTTTCTGGGAATACATATGAATCAAGAATCTTCTTAACTGTACTCTGCTGTGCACTAGAGTCCATATCTTCAATTTCACCTGTCAACTGAACATATCTGTGCTGATTTTCTCTCTTAATTGTTACTTCACTATCTGACATCTCAATAGTAGCAACCTGTGTAAGAGGAATAACTGCACCAGTTGAAGTTGTAATTGTTAAGTTATTAAGGTCTTTTACATAATTAATATCTTCGTCTGGGTACTTGATTGTTACGTCAATTTCTGTACCGTCTACATTGTATTCTGTTGCTGTTGAACCAGAGTTAGCCATTGATACAAGAGATGCAACCTGTGCAGTAGTTAAACCATACTGAGATGCCTTAGCTCTATCAATAACAAATATTAACTTCTGGTACTGAATTATCCATTGAACTTTCTAACATTAGTAGAGTTAGGGATTTCCTTGAATTTTTCCATTAAATCATCAGAAATCATCTTTAATGTATCACTATCATCACCAATGATATTAACAGTATAACCGTTGCCACCCATTGAACCCATAGCGGCACTACCAGTTGATACCTTAATATCAGCACCGGCAATATTAGATACCTTCTGTTCAATTTCAGCCTTTATATCGTCTGTACTTCTATTTCTGTCTTCCTTGTCAACAAGGTTAATATTGATTGTAATGGCATCACCTGTAAATGTACACCACCGGCATTGGCTGTCATATTCTTCTGTTCTGGAATTTCGCCTATTGCTGTAACAATCTTGTTAAGCATTTTTTCTGTTTCATCAAAACTAGCACCACTAGGCATTCAGCTGAAATACTTAATGCACCTTCATCAGTTCTTGACATAAGGTCCATACCAGTTAAGCCAAATGTAGAAGCTGAAAGAATAAAGAAAACAATAGCTATAATTATCATCTTGCCTCTGTTTCTTAATACAAGACCAAGAACTCTACCATAGAAATTATCCAAACCGTCAAGGATTTTACCAATGAAAGAATCAAGCTTGCCTATAATACCGCCAGTTCTCTTTTTGCCCTTCTTTGCCTTACCATTAATAACAGCGAAAGCCATAGGAACGAATGTAAGGGCTACAACGATAGATGCTGACAATGCAAATACGATTGTCCAACAGAAATCCTGAAGCATCTTACCCATAATACCAGTAATGAAAAGCATAGGTCCGAAAACGGCTACAGTTGTAAGTGTAGAGGCAAATATAGCCATACCTACTTCCTTAGTACCGTCAATGGCTGCATTTTTTGGAGATTTACCAAGGGCATAGTGTTTCGTAATATTATCCAATACTACTACAGAGTTATCTACCAGCATACCTATCCCAATAACTACACCACCCATTGACAGTACATTCATTGTCATACCTTTAAGATACATAAGGCAAATGTTGCCATAATAGATGTAGGAATAGATACACCAATAACCAATGAAGTCTTCCAATCTCTAAGGAAAATAAGAAGAACAATAACGGCAATCAACGCACTCTGGAAAGCTGTTGATGTTACATTACTTAATGATAACTTGATGTAATCAGCAGTTGTAGACATCATTGCAAAGTCAAGGTCTGGGTACTGCTTTTTCAAAGTTTCAATAGTTTTGTTTACATTATCTGTAACTGTAACTATGTTAGCATCTGACTGCTTAGAAAGAGAATACATAATACCCTCTTTACCGTTAATATAAGAAACATTATCCTGTTCCTTAGTTGTTTCTTCAATAGTAGCAACATCCTTTAAAAGAACTCTGTTGCCACCCTTTGTTGTAATAAATAAGTTCTTCATATCTTCAAGAGATTGGAACTTACCTTTTACCTTAATCTGAAGTTCGTTTGTACCCTGATATAATGAACCACCTGGAGTATTCTTATTTTCAGATGCTAAAGTCTGAGAAATTGTACTCAATGTGATACCATAGTTGCTTAATTTATCTGGGTCAGCAGTAATAAGGACTTCCTTTTCCTGTCCACCCTTCATATCAGCAGATGCAACACCTTCAATTTTTTCAAACTGTGATGTTACATTGTTATCAAGGAGTTCATAAAGTGTAGTTGGATTAAGTTTATCACTTGTTACACCAACTTCAATAGTCTGTGCATTAATATCCATCTTCATAATTGATGGGTCATCTGCATCGTCAGGAAGCTGATGTTTAACTCTATCTAACTTATCACGCATATCGTTTACAGCCGAATCAATATCTGTACCATCTACGAACTGTACAGCTACCATTGATGAGCCTGTTGAAGATTGTGATGTAATGGTATCTACACCAGTAAGTGTAGCCATTGTCTGTTCAATAGGTTTTGTTACAAGGTCTTCCATTTCTTCCGGACCTGTACCTGAATATGTTGTACTTACCAATGCTACTGGCAAATCAACTGAAGGCATATAAGCAAGTTCCAAAGAAGAATAAGCAAATATACCTGCAAGGAATACAATAAGTACACACATTACAGTTGTTACAGGACGATTAACTGCTGTTTTAGTCATTACTTATTTTCCCCCTTGCTTTTCTTAGCCTTAGGGTTTTCAGTAGTGGCTTCAGTTGTAGCCTCTGTAATTTCTGTACCATTATCAGATACAACCTTTACCTTAGAACCGTCATCAAGGTAAGTCTGACCCTTTGTTACAACCTTATCACTAGACTTGATACCACTCTTAACTTCAATAGTTTCGCCGGCATCAATACCGATTGTAACATCAACTTTCTTAGCCTTGCCATCTTCAATAACGAAAGCATAGTAGTCATCGCCATCTCTGAGAACTGAATCTCTAGGAACAATAACTGCTCCGTCACTTGTAGACTTAGCAAAGTTTACTTCTGCAAACATACCAGCCTTTAACTTGCCGTCTGTATTGCTCATTTCTACCTTTACCTTAAATGTACCGTCTGCATTAGATACATCAGAAATTTCACTAATATGACCTGTTATAGCATGATTAGAAAGTGTAGGAATAGTAATCTGAACAGAGTCGCCAACCTTGAGGTTTGGAACAACATCTTCTGATACATTAACCTGAATATCAACTGTATTTAAGTCAACAATAGTAAATGGTGTTTTAGCAGTTAAAAGCTGAGCACCAGCTGTTACATTACATTCTGATACTGTACCAGAAATAGGACTTTTAACAACTGCATCGCTAAGCTTAGATTCACTAGCCTCAATCTGAGCCTGAACAGACTTCTTGATGCCTGTGCTGTATTTAAGCTATCCTGTGCCTTAGTTACATTTTCCTTTGAAGTCTGGTTTACAAGAATATCATAACTCTTTTGAGCATTTTCAAGAGAAGACTTAGCCTGACTTAAAGTAACTTCTGCCTGCTGCTTAGAGTTTACAGCCTGTGTATATGCGTTCTGAGCAGCAGTAAGGGCTGTCTGAGAATCGTCAAGTGCCTGCTTAGAAAGACCACCTGCATCAAAAAGCTGTTTATTAATATTGTATGTATTCTGCTTATCGTCTAATTGTAGTTTAGCATTGTTTACACTAACACCAGCA
>ENA-OQHP01000334-OQHP01000334.1-human-gut-metagenome-genome-assembly--contig:-NODE-334-length-15218-cov-5.108144_pt1 | contig 15218 bp, 19 predicted proteins | sample MGYA00242563_ERZ504717 | MGnify/ENA primary metagenome ERZ504717 (study PRJEB26092, sample SAMD00036212) | human gut metagenome | host: Homo sapiens | study: EMG produced TPA metagenomics assembly of... | reverse complement strand
TTGTTAATTTTATGATACCTTCTAAAGATTCGCCACCTGTTATTTTTTATTATTATATAAGTATAAAGTGAACGAATATTTAAAGGTGAAATATTAGGCATGATGACATTAGCGCCAGCTTCAAGACCTTTTATAGTTCCATTCGGAGCTAATGTGGCAAGTGCAGTTGTTGCTGGCAATAAAACTTTAGGCAGTAATAAACGAATTATAGCCAAGATGACTAAAGTCAAATCAACGCTACCTGCTGTTTTATCTTTAAATGGTGTTTGTTCATGCGGAATAAAAGGGCCAGTGCCTATCATATGAGGACGAAAATCACTTAAAAATTCTAAGTCATTCAATAAATCGGCTAAAGTTTGATATGGTGAGCCAATCATCATACCAGCTCCCACTTGATAGCCAATATCTTTTAAATTTTTTAGGCAGTTTAAGCGATTGTTTAAATCCATTTTTGCTGGGTGAAGTTTTTGATAATGTGAAATATTAGCTGTTTCATGACGAAGCAAATATCTATCTGCTCCAGCGTCAAAATATTTTTGATAGCTTGCTCTTGTTTTTTCACCGATGGATAAAGTGATAGCACATTCGGGATATTTATTTTTTATCTCTTTAATTATTTGTATCATTTTATCATCAGAAAAATACATATCTTCGCCTCCTTGTAAGACAAAGGTGCGAAGATTATTTTTATAGCCTATTTCACAAGATAATAATATTTCTTCTAAAGATAGGCGATAGCGAGTAGCTTTATGATTAGAACAGCGAATACCGCAATAATAGCAATCATTTTTGCAGTAATTGGTAAATTCAATAAGACCGCGTAAAAAGACATTATGTCCATATGATTTTTCGCGAACAAAGCGAGCCGCTGCAAATAGATATTTGCTAAGCGGCCCTGCATAGGCTTCTTGAGATAATTCATCAAGAAGTTTTTTTATTTTTGATTTATTAAATTGGGGATTGATGACTAAATCATCAATGATGTTTAATGAATTTAATTTAGTTTCCATAATGAATTATTTCAATAAATTATTTTTCAAAATCAAATTGTTTTTTACGTGCTTGGTAATGAGTATGCAATAATTTATGAGCAATTTCACTACCTGGTTTTTCAAGAAAATCTTTATAGAGTTGTTTTAAATATGGATTTTCATGAGATTTACGATATTTAGTATTTTTATCTATCTGATAGATGGATTCCATACGTTTTTTATTTACTTCCATAGTTGTTCCGATAGGTTGACCACCGCCACCTAAGCAACCACCTGGGCAAGCCATTACTTCGATGAAATCATATTTACATTCGCCAGCACGCAATTTATCCATGAGGATTTTGCATTATTTAAAGTATGAGCTACAGCGATGTTGATAGTTTTATCGCCAATATTGATTTGAGCTTCTTTGATACCATCAAAACCGCGAACAGGAGTGTATTCAACATTTTTCATTTCTTCTCCTGTGAGCCATTCGTAAGTAGTACGAAGTGCAGCTTCCATAACGCCACCAGTAGCACCAAAGATAGCAGCAGCACCTGTAGCAGTACCCATAGGATTGTCAAATTCACTTTCAGGAAGATTTTCAAAATCAATACCGATATATTTAATGAGTTTGATTAATTCACGAGTTGTCAATACTGCGTCAGTATCAGGACGACCATCATGAGCCATTTCAGGACGAGTGATTTCATATTTTTTAGCGATACATGGCATGATTGCTACAGTGAAAATATTTTTAGGATCGAGATTTTCTTGTTTTGCATAATGTGTTTTAGTGATAGCGGAGAAAATCTGCATAGGAGATTTTGTAGTGGATAAATGGTCTAAAAGGTCAGGATAATGTTTTTCCATATAATTTACCCAACCAGGACAGCAAGAAGTAGCCATTGGCATTTTTTTGCCAGATTTTATGCGTTCGATTAATTCATTAGCTTCTTCAGTGATAGTGAGGTCAGCACCGTAGTTTGTATCAAATACTTTATCAAAGCCAATCATGCGAAGTGCAGTAATCATTTTTTTAGTTACGATAGAGCCTTTTGGCATACCGAATTCATCGCCTAAAGCTATACGTACACTTGGAGCTGTTTGAACGATAACAGTTTTATTAGGGTCGAAGATGGCATCAAGAACACGGTCAGTATCATCTTTTTCTACTAATGCACCTACAGGGCAAGCAAGACTACATTGTCCGCAAAGCACACATTTTGTATTATCAAATTCAGCATCAAATGGAGTTGTTACATGAATATTTGTACTGCGTCCAGCAAAACCTAAAACTTCAATACCTTGAATTTCTTTACAAGCACGGATACAACGACCGCATTTAACGCATTTTTCAGGGTCATGTACTAAGCTTGGATTAGCACCACGTTTTTCGATATGTTGACCAACATGAGGAATGTTTGGACGAAGAACATTGAAACGACTGCAAAGTTTTTGAAGTACGCAGTTACCATTACGAGGGCAAGTCAAGCAATTTTCTTCATGGTCAGCCATGATTAATTGCAAAATACCACGTTGAGTATCGCGTACAACTTTTGTATCAGTGAATACTTCCATACCTTCCCAACATTCAGTAGAACAAGCTGCAAGTAAACGGCGTTGACCGACAACTTCTACAGAACATATACGACAACGTGCTTTGATGCGTTGGTCAGGGTGATAGCATAAATGAGGAATATCTATATGAAGCATTTGAGCTGCTTGTAAAATTTTAGTGCCTTTTTTTACACTTATAGGCATATTATTTATTTTAAGATTGATTAACTCTTCCATTAACTTCCAATGCCTCCTAGTTTTTTATTTTAAAGGTATCAGGAAAAATTTTCATAGCGGATTTTAAAGCATTTTGTGCTGTTTCTCCTAAACCACAAAGTGAAGACATAGGCATAACTTTGGCAAAAGTTTGCATAGTTTCTAGGTCTTCTTGTGTATGAGTTTGAGCTTTGATTTTATCTAAGAACATTTTGATATGGCGGTTACCTTCTCGACATGGAGTGCATTGACCACAACTTTCATGTAAGAAGAAATCTTGAGTATAACGTAAGAAATCTATTACAGAAGTACGTTCATCGATTACAAGAATAGAACCAGAGCCGATGACTAAATCATGTTCTTTGAAATCTTCATAAGTATAAGGAACATCTAAAATACTATCATCAGCTATTTTTCCAGAAGCACCACCGAATTGAATGAGGCGAATTTTGCGATCACCTTGAATACCACCAGCTAAATCATAAATGATTTCACGGATTGTAGTACCGAATGGAATTTCATATACACCAGGTTTTTTTACGTTACCACCAATGCTTACAAGTTTTGTACCTAAGGATTCACCTACACCGTATTTCATGTAAGTTTTAGCACTATCACGAAGTAAATGAGGTACGATAGATAAGCTTTCTACGTTATTCATGCAAGTTGGGCGAGCGAATAGACCACTTTGTTTCATAAATGGTGGTTTCATGCGAGGGCGACCAGCTTTACCTTCCATAGAGCGGATAAGAGCAGTACCTTCACCACAAACGTATGCGCCAGCACCAGAATATAGATGGATTTTGTAATTCCAACCAGTACCTAAAATATTTTCACCTAAGAAACCATTTTCTTCAGCTTGTTTGATAGCATTTAAAAGGCGAGGGCGGAATCTACTATATTCTGAACGCATATAAATATAACCATCTTCAGCATTTACTGCCCAGCCAGCAATGATGATGGCTTCAATTAGATTGAAAGGGTCATTTTTTATTAATTCACGATCTTTAAAAGTACAAGTTTCCCCTTCGTCAGCGTTACAAATTACACAATGATGAGGACGTTCTACAGCACGAGCTTGAGACCATTTACGTCCCATAGGATATGCTGCACCACCGCGACCTTTGATTTTTGCTTCAGTTAATAAACTAGCAATATCTTCTTTATCCATAGTAATTGCTTTTTTCAAAGCAGAAAAACCACCGATATTCATATATGATTCAATGGAAAATACATCATATTTACCAAAATTTTCAGTTATGTATTTTACACTACTCATGAAAATACCTCCGTTTCTTAGATGAATTTTTGTAATAAATCTCTAATTTTTTCTTCGCTGTCTAAATGACCATATACTGTGCCGTTTATTTTCACTGCTGGAGCAACATCACAAGCACCAAAGCAAGATACTTTTTCTAAAGTGAATTTACCATCATAAGTTACAGTATCAAAATCAATATTTAAAAGACGACGCAATGTATCAATTAAGAATTCATTATTATTTACTTTGCAAGCGATGCTATCGCATACTTCGATTGGGTAACGTCCACGAGGTTTATCAGATAAAGTATCGTAGAAAGTTATGCAGTCATAAATGACAGAAAGTTTTACGTTAGGAAGTTTTTCTACAATATAGTAAGCTACAATTTTAGGAATATAATGTTGGGGAATTTGTTCTTGAACTTCTACTAGAATACCAACAATTTGAGTGTAATCATAATCGTGAGCTTGTAAGATATTATCAATTTTTTCTTTGAGTTCATCTGTTAGCTCAAATTTTGTGCTATCCTCAATCATGTCATCAACCTACCTTTATATAATATATACAGATAATAATTTTACTTAACTGACTAAATAAAATTTATGTTAGTAATATATTAACATAATTTAGATTTAGAGTGAATATAAAAAAGTGTAAACTTTACAATAAAGATTTTATAAAATTTTTATAAATAAAAAAGGCATGTAAATTAATAAATTTGCGTGCCTTTAAAAAAATTTATTTTAGATGATTAATTGGATAACGAACAAAAGAATGTTTTAAAAAGTTTACGCATTCTTCTGCTACTTTACGTTTTAATTCTTGAGATGCTTCCTCAGAGTACCAAGCCATATGAGGTGTAGCAATATAATTATCTAATGTAAATAGTTTATGTTTTGGTAACATAGGTTCCTTACAAACACAATCAATAGCAGCTCCAGCAATTTCTTTAGAGTTTAAAGCATCATATAAGTCATCTTCATTAATGATACCACCACGAGCAACATTAATAATGATTGCATTATTTTTCATTTTTTTAAATGTTTCTTTATTGAATAGATTTTGATTACCTTCTGCTGGAATATGTAAGGAAATAATATCTGCAGAAGAAATAAGTTCATCTAAACTTTTTATAGTGATAAATTTAGTATCATCAGACTCTTTAAAATAAGGATCATATCCAATAATATTATAGCCTAAAGCATGAGCTTTAGTTGCAAAATTTCTTCCTATACGGCCTAATCCAATGACCCCAACAGTCTGATTACATGCTCTGTGAATAGGAATAGAATAAGTATAATCCCATTTTTCTTGTTTAGTATAATTATTCATTAAAACTATTTTTCTAGTCATAGCCATCATAAGAGCAATAGCATGATCTGCCACTTCATTCATACCATAATCAGGTACATTACAAACTTGAATATTATGTTTAGTAGCTTCTTCTATATCGATAGTATCAACTCCTACACCATAACGTACAATCATTTTTAAATTTGGAAGTGAATCCATAACTTTTTTGTGATTTTTGCATATTGAACAATAAGTGCATCAGCATCTTGACATTGAAGAATAACATCTTCTTCACTATGGCATTGTTTGAGTTCGAAATTTAAACCAGCGTCATTTAGTACTTTAGTTTCAATATTAATATCTTTATGGTCACAATCAGTAATAATAATTTTCATAAAAAAACTCCTTATTTATTTTATTGACTTATTAATTTATCTAGATAAGTATCCACCATCAACTGGGATTATTGCACCGTTAATATAGTTAGAAGCAGAAGACGATAAAAAGATAGCTAATCCTTTCATATCATTTGGAGTACCCCAACGTCCAGCAGGAATACGATTTAAAATTTCTTGATTGCGATTAGTATCATTTACTAAATTAACATTCATTTCAGTATTCATATACCCTGGAGCAATAGCATTAACATTAATATTTTTATTAGCCCATTCATTAGCAAGTGCTTTAGTAAGCTGAGCAACAGCTCCTTTGCTAGCAGCGTATGCAGGAACTGTATATCCACCAAAAAACTAAGCATAGAAGCTAAATTAATAATTTTTCCATGACCTTGTTTGAGCATTACATTTCCTGCAAGCTGACAAAGCATAAATACAGTATTTAAATTAACTTGTAGGACAGCTTCCCAATCAGATAAAGGAAATTCTTCACATTTATGACGACGTTGAATACCTGCATTATTAATTAAAATATCAATTTTCCCATTTAGTTTAGATAAAGCTTCATTGAAAATAGTAGGAATTAATTCTTTATTAGATAAGTCACCTTTATTGCATAAGCAATAAATCCTTTGTCTGTAAATTCTTTAGCGGTATTAATAACACTATTACTAGAACCTATTATAACTACGGATGCACCTGCTTCGCATAAACCTTCAGCTATTCCTTTACCTAAACCTCGGCCACCTCCAGTAACAATAGCTGTTTTTCCTGTTAGATCAAATGTGTTTAATATTGACATAATAAAACTCCTTTTAAGAAATATATCTAAAATTCATCTGATGTATTTTAGATAATAATAACACAAAAAAATGATAAAAACAATATAATTTATAAAAAATATTATTTATTTGATGAAAAAATGCGATTTATAGTTATAAAAAAATATATTGACAACGATAATCATATGATGTATATTTTGAATTAAACATACGATATTAAATTTGGAGGTAAAATTATGAAAAAACAAAAAATTTTAAAAACATTATCAGCGTTTATATGTTGTATAACGATGTTAGTAATGTTGTCTGGATGCGGTAAAGATGAAGCGCGTACATATACCAAAGAAGATCCATTGGTTTTGAGAATGGGATTAGTAGATGGGGAATCTACCTGTTATTATAAAGGTGCTAAAGAAATTGCTGATAGGGTATATGAAAAACAGATGGAAGAATAAAGATTAATGTGATACCAGGTGGTGCATTAGGGGATGAACGTGGTTCTGTAGAATTAGCAATGAACGGAGATTTAGATATAGCTACAGCCGCAAATTCTGTATTAACCAACTGGATACCAGAGATGGCAATTTTAGACCAAGCATATCTTTGGAAAAATACGGATGAAGCACATATGGCAGTTGATGGTGAATTAGGAGATTTAATTGAAGCAGCAGCATATGAAAAAATGGGCATTCATGTAATTGGTTATATGGAATCTGGATTTAGAGATGTTTTTTCAGTTAAACCAATTGAAAAAGTTGAAGATTTTTCAGGTGTAAAAATAAGAACAATGCAAAATCGTTATCATATGGCAGCTTTTAGTTCGTTTGGTGCAATGCCAACTGCTTTAGCATTTAATGAACAATTTACAGCATTACAGCAAGGAACAATAGATGCATGTGAAAATGGAGTTAGTGGATGCTATACTAATGGTTTTTATGAAGTTACAAAAAATATAACTAATACAAAACATGCATTTGTATATATATTATTATGTATGTCAGATAAATCTTGGAATATGATACCAGAAGACTTAAGAGAACCGTTCTTAGAAGGTGTAAAAGAAGGTTATCAGGCAGAACGTCAATATTTACAAGAGGCTAATGAAGATGCTGTAAATAAATTAAAAGAAAAAGGTGTTGTTTTTCATGATATAGATATTACTAAATTACAGACATTATATAAAGAACAAGCTAAAAAAGAAGGATTTACATTTGATCCTAAATGGCAAAATGCTGTAGATAAAGCAATACAAGAGGCTGAAAAAGAAAATAAAGATGAGGTGAATAATACATTATGAAGAATTCTTTAATATATTTACAAAAGGTAGAGAATTATATAATTGTTGTATCTTTTGCATTTATGGTTTTTTGTTCATTTGCACAGGTTGTTAATAGGAATTTTTTTCAATTACCAATAGCATGGTTTGATGAAGCAGCTACATACTGTATGATATATATGACTTTATTAGGAACGGAAATAGGATTAAGAGATGGAAGTCAAATTGCAGTTACAGCTTTAGTTAATAAATTTAAAGGTGTTAGTAAACTATTTATACAAATAATATCTAAAATAATAGTAACAATTTTTTCGTCATCAATATTATTTTATAGTATTAATATGGTAAAAATACAAGCAGTATCTGGACAAACAACAGCAGCATTACATTTACCAATGTCTGTACCATATATGGCTTTAGTAATAAGTTTTGGAATAATAACAGTTGTTCAATTTATATTAACCATAAAAATGATTAGAGATTTAGTAAAAGGTAATATTCCTATGGAAGATGGAGGGGTAGAAAAATGACGCCATTTGTTTTATTTGGTTCAATGGCTCTTTTATTAGCTATTGGAGTACCTATTTCTTTTGCCTTAGGTGGAGCTGTAATGGCAGCAATAATATTTTCACCAGACTTTATAGTATCTGTTGGCATTATTCCACAAAGGATTTTTGGTGGTTTGGAGTCAACTTCTATTATGGCTATTGCTTATTTCGTATTAGCTGGAAATATAATGACAAAGGGTGGTATTTCTAGATGTATTGTAGAATTTGCAAATGCAATAATAGGTAATGTTAGAGGTGGAATGTCTTTAGCTTTAGTTTTAGCATCAGCTTTTTTGCAGCATTGTCAGGTTCTGCACCTGCAACAGTAGTAGCAATTGGTGTAATGTTATATCATGATATGGTTAGATTAGGATATCGTAAGGATAGGGTTGCAGGATTATTAGTAGTATCTGGCGGATTAGGACCAATTATACCTCCAAGTATTATAATGGTTGTTTATGGTACAATAACAGGAGCATCTATTAGTAATATGTTTACTTCTGGATTAGTTATTGGTTTACTGATAATGCTTATTTTAATGATTGTAGCCTATATTTATGCTAAAAAAGAAAATTGGCCTAAAAATGCTAAATTGTTAGATGCTAGAGAATTAGTAAGAACATTTATTCATGCTTTACCTGCATTGTTTTTACCTATTATTATTTTAGGTGGTATTTATTCAGGTATAATGACTCCGACAGAATCAGCTGCAGTAGCGGTTGTTTGGTCTTTAGTAGTAAGTTTGTGTATTTATAAACAGATAACAATAAAAGATTTGGGACCTATTTTTTAGATTCAGCTAAAGGTTCGGCCATGATTTTGTTTATAATTGCAACATCAACAGCCTTTTCTTGGATTTTTGCTTATTCTGGAATTTCAGGAGATTTGGTAGCAGCTATAAAAGCAATGAACTTAAGTCCGACACTATTTTGTATAATGGTAGCTATTATGCTATTGATATTTGGTACATTTTTGGAAGGAATTGCAACTTGCGTATTAATGGTTCCTATTTTATGGCCGTTAGCAAAGGTTTTAGGCATAGATGTAATTCATTTTGGGATGATTGTTTGTGTAGCAAATGTAGTAGGTACAATGACACCACCAGTAGCTGTTAATATTTTTTCAGCAGCTTCTGTAACTAAATTAGATATGGGGACAATTGTAAAAGGCGAAATGCCATTTTTTATAGGGTATATAGCTGTATTTATAGCAGTAGTATTATTCCCAATTTTAAGTACTTTTTTAGTAAAATAATTTTATAAATAAAGATTTTATGGAGTGTAGATATTATGAATTTAGATAAAAATGAATTAATGAAATGGAGAGTACAGTCTCCAGAAGAAGTAGGTTTTCATAAAGTAATAATTCCTAGTAAAAGTGCATGTAAAGAAGCGCAAATGTTTAGATTAAATTTGAAAGCTGGAGATAGTTATGATTTAGTATCAAAAGAATTAGAGTTACATGCAGTATTAATTTTAGGAAAAGCAAAATTAAGTGATAATGAAATATTAAATCAAGAAATGAATAAATTTGATGCATTTTATATTCCAGGAAATAATAAAGTAAGAATTACAGCTATAGAAGAATGTATTTTTTATATTGCAGGAGCTGTTTGTGAAGGTTATGGGGAAGTTTTATTTAGAAGTTTGATATATCTTTACCAATAGGAGATATTCATCAAATTCATGGAGAAGGTTCTGGTCAGAGAGAGGTAATGTTTACTTTAGCACCGCAAGATAAAGCATCTAGATTGATTTGTGGTTTAACATGGAGTGGTGATGGTAGTTGGACTAGTTGGCCACCACATCAACATGAAAAATATTTGGAAGAAATATATTGTTATTTTGATATGCCTAAACCTAAATTTGGTTTTCATGTAAGTTATACAAATAGTGGAGATGTAGATAATATGGTTGTACATACAGTTTATTCTGGTACAATGGTACAAGCACCAGCGGGATATCATCCAACAGTCGCAAGCCCTAATTCTAAAAATGCTTATTTGTGGGTATTAGCATCGTTTAATCATGATGTTAGACGTTATGATTTAGCAGAATTAGATCCAGCATATAAAGATAAATAGTATTTTGATTTGTGAAAGGATAATAAAATGAATAATAATACTGTAATAACAATAAGTAGACAATATGGTTCTGGTGGTAGAGAACTTAGTAATATATTAGCTAAAAAATTAGGTATTAAACTTTATGATAGACAAATAATAAATTTAGCTGCTGAACAATTAGGAATTCAAGATATGGATTTTGACAAAATGAAAAAATTAGAAGAAGCAATACCGCCATTATCTTTAAAATTTATGCCTTTTTATGTTTTTGGTATGAATGGTGCAAAACCTATTAATAATAAAATGTTTGAGGCTGAATCGAAAGTAGTAAAACAATTATCTGAAGATGGAAGTTGTATAATATTAGGGCGTTGTGCAGATTATATTTTAAGAGATAAAGAAAATGTATATTCTTTTTATATTTGTGCAAATGATAAATATAGAGAGATAAGGGGAAAAGAGATATACGAAGGAAAAACATTATATGAGTTAAATGAAGAAGATGGCAAAAGAGGGCAATATTATCAATATTATACAGGAAATAAATGGGGTGATTCCAAAAATTATAATTTGATAATTAATACTAGTGATATTAGTTTAGATGAAGCAGCTGATATAATAATTAATTATGTGGAAATGAGACAAAAAATAATATTTAAGAATATTAAAAGAAAAAGAGTAAGATATTTTATCTTACTCTTTTTATATGATATATTTTTATAAAGATATGATGAATTTATATATTTTATAGATAAAAGCGCATTTTATCTTGATAAAATTGCTATAATATGCTATATTTATATAAAATACATCATATGAATTTTTGTTAAAGAAATGATAAAAGGGTGAAGTATAATGAAGAATGGATTAGTTTTAGTTGGTGAACCTATGGGTTTATTAATTGCCCAAACTGAAGGCTGTTTAAATAATGTTAGTAGTTATGATTTAGCAGTAGCAGGTGCAGAATTTAATGTAGCAATAGGTACAGCAAGATTAGAACATAAAGTTACATATATGACTAAATTGGGTGATGACCCTTTTGGAAAACGTATTACTACAGTATTAAAAGATAATAAAATTGGTGATGAATTTATATCTTTTTCTAAAGAACGAGCTACTGGTTTTATGTTGAAAAGTAGAACTAGTGTAGGAGATCCAGAAATTTTTTATTTTAGAAAAAATTCTGCTGCATCAACATTAAATGAAGATGATGTAGAAAAAATAGATTTATCAAATTATGGTTATATTCATTTGACTGGTATTTTACCAGCTTTATCAGAAGATACTAAGAAAGCTACATTTTCTTTAATTAAAAAGGCTAAAAAACAAGGTTTATTTATAAGTTTTGATCCTAATTTACGTCCTCAATTATGGAAATCTCAAGAAGAAATGATACAAACTATTAATGAGTTAGCATCATATGCAGATTTAGTTTTACCAGGGAAGGCAGAAGGAAAAATATTAATTGGCACAGATGATGAAAAAGAGATTAATGATTTTTATTTACAAAATGGAGCTTCTATTTGTGTAACTAAATGTGGAAGTAAAGGGGCATACGTATCTACTAAAGATGAAGAAGGTTATATGGTAGAAGGTTATAAAGTGGAAAAAGTTGTTGATACTGTGGGTGCTGGTGATGGATTTGCAACAGGCGTAGTTACTGGTTTAATGGAAGGATTAACTTTATCGGAGGCAGTTAAACGAGGTACAGCAATTGGGGCAATTCAGGTTATGAGTCGTGGCGATAATGAAGGTTTACCAACTAGACAAGAGTTAAAAGATTTTATGAATAAATAATTTTAAAGGAGTTTTTATTTATGATTAGTAAGAATATACAAAAAATTTTTGATATAGGTTTAGTACCTTTAATTGTATTAGATGATGTAGAAGATGCTGTTCCTTTAGGAAAAGCTTTGGTTGCTGGTGGTATACCTGTAGCAGAAGTTACTTTCCGTACAGAGGCAGGTGGTGCTGTTATAGAAAAGATGACTCAAGAAGTACCTGAAATTCTTGTAGGTGCGGGTACTGTTCATGATGTGGAACATGCTAAAGAAGCTGTAGAAAAAGGTGCTAAATTTATTGTGACACCAGGATTTAATTTAGATGTAGTCAAATGGTGTGTAGATAATAATATAGATGTAATTCCAGGAACTGTAGCACCTAGTGATATTGAAGTTGCAATGAATTTAGGATTATCAGTATGTAAATTTTTCCCAGCAGAAGCATATGGTGGAGTAAAAACTTTAAAAGCTTTAGCTGGTCCGTATGCTGATATAAAATTTATGCCTACTGGTGGAGTCAGCGAAAATAATATGAATGAATATTTAACATTATCTAATGTAGGAGCTATTGGTGGAAGTTTTATGACTCCTTCAAAATTAGTTAAAGAGAAAAAATGGAATGAAATTACTGAGGTTTGCAAAGCTATTGTGAAAAAAATGTTAGGTTTTGAATTGGCACATGTAGGTATTAATACAAAAGATGCTAATGAAGCTAATGATATAGCTAATACTTTAGGAAATGTATTTTTACAAGAAAAAAGAGAAACTTCTGGTGCATATTTTAGTGGTGATGTAGCAGAGGTAGTAAAAGGCTCGTTTTTAGGCGAACATGGCCATATTTGCATTGATACAATTGATATGCCACGAACTATTGCATACTTGAAACGTATTGGCGTGGAATTCAATAATGAAACTTGGGCTAAAGATGATAAGGGGAATATTATTAACGTTTATTTAAAAGATAGTATAGGTGGTTTTGCTATACATGTTAGAAAGAAAATATAAATAAATTAAATCTATTGGATCATAGTAAAAATAAATTATTATGGTCCTTTTATATATTTGTGATAAAATATATTTAGATAGATTATTAAGGAGTGCTTATTATGAGTAAGTCTTTAGTTAATATAACAATAAATAAAATATTAAATATGATTAAAGAACAAAAATTAAAACCAAATGATAAATTACCAACAGTAGATGAATTAGCATCTGCTTTTAGTGTTGGTAGGAGTACAATAAGGGAAGCTTTAAAAGTATTATCAGCGCAAAATATTATAGTAATAAAACAAGGAGCTGGAACTTTTGTTTCAGAAAAAGAAGGAATTAGCAGAGACCCTTTAGGTTTAGAATATATAAGTGATGATATAAATGTAATTTTTGATATGGTAACATTACGTTTGATTTTTGAACCAGAAATGGCAGCAATGGCAGCGCAATTTGCAACAAGAAAAGATATTCAATATATAAAGGATTGTTGCTATGAGGTGGAAAATTTAATAAATGAGGGAAAAGATTACTATAAAGAAGATGCAAATTTTCATGTAGCTATAGCTAAAGCTAGTGGAAATAGTATAATTCACAAAATTACGCAAGTAATACATTCTTCAAATAAAAAAGAATATTTTTATGACAGATAATACTTTATGTAAAGATACAATTGTTTTTCATAAAAGAATAATTGATTGTATTGAAAATGGAGATATAAGTGGAGCTAAATATGCAATGATAAATCATTTAGATGCACAACGAAGATTTTTAATAGATAATTACAAATATAAATTGACAAGAAAACAACTATAATTTAAAATGAATGAGCTATAATTATTGTATCTTTAAGCAATAAAGACCTAAATAAATTTATTATAAATTTATTTAGGTCTTTATTATTTTGATATATTATTATTCAAAATAATCAGGATAAATAGTTTTTAATTCTTCAATATCACCAATAACTTTATTAATATGTTCAGTTATTATTTTATTACCTAAAACAGAATCATGATTTAAAATAGCTTCTACTATTTGTTGATGTTGAGTAAATAATAAATCAATTTCATTATTTTTAGAATGTAAATCTAAGACTCGGGAACGTATATAATTTAAATTAGTATTTTGCATTAACTGCCAAATATTAGGTTTTTCACATCCGGAAAAGATGATAGAATGCATTCCATTATCTAATTCAAAAAGCGACTATAATTTTTATTTTTACACAAGTTGATTGTTCTTCTAAGCAATCTATGATTTTTTGTTGATATTCAGGGGGAAACTTTTCACAGGCTAATTTCATAACTGCTTGTTCAAGTGTAACACGTAAAAATCTAAATTCAGCAATTTGAGAAGTGTTTATTTTAGAAATATAAGTTCCTCTTTGAGGAAGTACTTCTAATAGTTGTTCTTGAGATAGTCGAATAAAGCTTCTCGGACTGGTGTTCTACTTATAGATAAAGTATCAGAAATTTCTTTTTCAGATATTTTATCTCCAGGTTTTAGCTTTAATTTTAATATGTTTTCACGTAAGGTACGATAAGCATATTCACGTACAGATTCATTTTCTTTAAATAGAGATAAAGTTAATGTTGTCATAAAAAATCCTCACAATATAAGTAATATATAATTACAGTAATATGTATGTTTTTTATTATAACAGATGAATTTAATTAATAATAGTATAGAATTGTTTATTGATTTTGAAATTTTTTTTATAATAATACTTGAAATTGATATACTTGTATGGTAGTATATAAGTAATAAAAGACAGAAAATTTAAAACTAATGATTTATTTTAAATAAAAAATAAGGAGATTAGATAACATGAGAATGACTTTCGTTGGTATGGTAAGAAAGATGATAAAATCACATTACAACAAATTCAACAAATCCCAGGTATGGATGGAATTGTAGGAGCTTTATTTGATGTACCAGTAGGGGAAGTATGGCCATTAGAAGATTTATTATCAATAAAAGAAGATGCTAATAAATATAATTTAGATTTAAAGATATCGAAAGTATAAATGTTCATGAAGATATTAAATTAGGGTTACCATCAAGAGATAATATATAG
>ENA-OQHP01000333-OQHP01000333.1-human-gut-metagenome-genome-assembly--contig:-NODE-333-length-15242-cov-1.773999_pt1 | contig 15242 bp, 16 predicted proteins | sample MGYA00242563_ERZ504717 | MGnify/ENA primary metagenome ERZ504717 (study PRJEB26092, sample SAMD00036212) | human gut metagenome | host: Homo sapiens | study: EMG produced TPA metagenomics assembly of... | reverse complement strand
CGGGAGTGGGGCTTGTCAATGTAAATAACAGGATAAAGATACTGTTTGGAGAGCGCTATGGCCTGCATATAGAAAGTGAGCTTGATGAGGGAACAGTTGTGACAATCAAAATCCCGGCAATTGTCTATTCAGAGGAAAACAGACTTCAATTTGAGGAGCATCATATAGTATGAAGCAAGTACAATTGCCTTGCTGCATGGGAGGGGTGAGAGTGACAGTGAAAAATAAATGGACAAATATGAGCAAGAATAAGAGAAACTTCATCATAACAGAGCTGCTGCTTGGAGTACTACTTTGTGACTAGGAATAGGTTTTATCGCATACAATAAGCTCAATGAAAAACCGGAGCGTATTGCAGTTGTGATGGCTGATGTGGATGAAAGCCACAGTGCTGCGTTTAAATATGGCATGAAAATGGCGGCCTCTGAGTATGGTGTGGATGTAGTTATGATAAGTAAGGAAAATCTGAACAATATGTCAGATGAAATTGATGTAATAAAGCAGGAGATAAAACAAAAAAGCTGATGCGGTCGTTCAAGCCGACAGCAGAAAAAATGACAGAAGAAAAAAGCCTTAATACACTTATCCGGATAAATAAAAAGACACCGATAATGGTTGTCGGAGACCAGGCGGGAAGCGAGAGCTTTAAGTCGTTAAATACAGTGGAGTTTGACCAGTACAGCATGGGTGCGGAACTGGCACAAAAGCTTCTTGCTGACAACAACGGAACACTTTCAGGTAAAAAATAGGAATCTATTGTGAAAACACTGAATCCGATGCCTGTAAAAAACGCATTGATGGCATAAAGGATACTCTCGCGGAGAGCGGCTGTGTTGTGATGTGGATTGTATCAGGTGTTTCGGATACCGGGGAGAAAATAAATCTGCAGTCACAGAGAAAGGTTGACATAGTTCTTGCAATAGATGATGCAAGTGTTGTTGAGGCGGCAAAGGAAGCCTCTGATAATAATCTGCAGGGTGCACTGGTATATGGGATAGGAAACTCAACAGAAGCCATATATTATCTCGATTCGGGCTGGACAGAGGCCTCTTATCACACCTGATGAATTTGCTGCCGGATACAAAAGTGTTGTAGGACTGGTGGATATGCTGCGTGGCAGTAGAAAATATTCAGTAGAGGAAAAGCCGGTATCTTACCAGCTTCTTACCAGAAAAAATTTGTTTGATGAAGAAAACAAGAAGCTTTTGTATGCAATCAGCCAGTAGTGGGGGAACAATAAATGAGAAGCAGAATAAGAAATACCATGATGATACTGTGTTTTGCACTGATATTGTCATTTGTCTCGTGCAGCAACACAAGAGTTGACGAGAAAAAACAGATATATATAGGCGTGACCTGCTATGACCAGAAGGATACATTTATCGGGGAGCTGATAGAAACTTCAAAAAGGAGTGCGCAAGTCTTGATACAGACAAATACGATATCAGCATGACAATCATGGATGCTGCAGGCTCACAGCGTGCACAGGATGACCAGGTGCAGGAGATGATAGAAGACGGCTGCAATGTGCTGTGTATTAATCTGGCAGACAGAACAGATTTGTCGCATATTATAAATGCTGCAATGGAGAATGACATCCCGATTATTTTCTTTAACAGGGAGCCGGTTGATGAGGATTTAAATCGCTGGGATAAGCTGTACTATGTCGGGGCCAAGGCAAAGCAGTCAGGTCAGATGCAGGGGGAACTCATTGCCGATTATATAAAGAATAATCCGGGTGTGGATAAAAACGGTGATGGCAGGATACAGTACGTCATCCTAGAGGGAGAGATGGGACATCAGGATGCCATCGTCAGGACAGAGAGTGTCACAGAGAGCATGAAGAATAACGGCCTTCAGATAGAAAGCTGAGCTGTCAGATAGCAAACTGGAATCGTGCTCAGGCGCAGAACCGTATGACACAGCTTATAGGTCAGTATAAAAACAGCATAGAGCTGGTTATTGCAAACAACGATGCAATGGCACTCGGAGCGATAGACGCATACGAAAAGCTTGGTGTGACGGAGTCGAATGTACCTGCATTTTTGGAGTGGACGGCACAGACGATGGGCTTGAAGCAGTGCAGCAGTCGAAGCTTGCGGCAACAGTCTACAATGACAAGGAGGGACAGGCAAGGGCTATGGCTCAGCTTGCTTATCTGGCAGCCACCGGGGGCAGCATGAAAAACATAAAGTTTGAGGATAAAAAGTATGTTTATCTGCCGTATGAGAAGGTGACACCTGACAATGTAAATGAATTTGTGAAGGATGAACAGTGAGCTTATTTATGCTCGTTCCTCCACTCCCTCGGAGCGACTCCGTAGATATTTTTAAAGGCGCGTGAGAAATGAAGCTGATTTTCGTATCCAACGGCAGAACCAACATCTGCGATGGATAAGGAGGTCAGCTTTAAAAGCTCTGTGGCCTTTATCATACGATAATTCATGAGAAATTCCTGAGGTGAATGTCCAACGGAATTTTTGAAAATTTTGCCCAGATAGCTTCGGTTTATGCCGCAGACTCTGGCAATATCTTCGATTGATATATCATTCTGAAAATTCTGCTCGATATAATTCATTGCTTCTTTTATATAAAAATCACTCATTTTCCCACCTGGAACGAGTTTTGATGATTTGGCTGACTGCATCAGATAATCCAGAAAAAGGTACATATGCCCAATCAGGTGATACGGTGATTCTGAGGGATGCCTTGTGATGTAGAGCATTTCCTCAACAAGCTTTTCGCGGATATCCTTTGAATGTGTGTGATATACAGGATTATTTTTGGTAAGCTCTGTTGTGGTGAGAGCCTCCTTGACGCGCAGACCGTCAAACTCAATCCATATGTATTCCCAAGGAAGCTTGTCATCTGCGATATAGGTATTTATCTGGCCGGGAAAAATCAGAAAGCCCTGCCTGCTTTTTATGTTGTAGGTTTGTGTAATGCCCTTTGCATTATCGGCCATCAGAGTGCCGGTGCCGGACAGTACATAGTGGAATAGATAGTGGTTTCTTGTGGCAGGACCAAATGAGTGTCCCGGTTCGCACTGCTCGTGGCCGAACTGGTACATACACAAATCTATGAAATTTACATTTGGAAAAATATTGAAGGAAAGCTTGTCCATGTGAGTCACTCCTTATTGATTAATACTATAAATATACCCTTATGCGACATTATATGCAATTATAGCATGTTTTATAGCATATTGGTATAAAAAAGCAAAAATAAAGGTATTTATTGTATGCATAATGGTATGTTATAATCGGTTTATCAGGAAAAAGAGCAAATAAAACAGAAAAGGAGTGGAAAAATATGGCAAAAAGAAAGATTTGTCAGGCTATGGCGGTTGTGCTGGCACTCGGAATGTGCACGACAGGACTGACGGATGTGGAAATGAAAGCGGGCGGACGGAAAACTGAGATTGAGGTGGTTTCTTATAAGCCGGAGGCTGTTAAGGCTTTTGAGAAGATTGAGAAGCAATTTAATGAGACTCATGATGATATTCACCTGACTATCTCATCTCCGAATGAGGCTATGACTATTTTAAAGACACGCTTCATCCGTGAGGATTATCCGGATATCATTGCAATAGGTGGAGATATCAATTATTCAAATTTCCTGGATGCAGATTTGTTTGAGGATATCTCAGATCTTGATGTAGTGGACACTGTAAAAGAGGCATATCTGGATATGGACAAGGAGCTTGAGTTCATTCCAAAGGATGGCACCTATGCACTTCCTTACGCCGCAAATGCAGCAGGAGTGCTTTACAACAAGGATATGTTTGCGGAGAATGGCTGGAAGGTGCCTACAACCTGGAGTGAGTTTACAGCACTATGCGATGAGATAAAGGAAAGCGGAACACTTCCTTTGTATCTGGGCTTTAAGGATACATGGACATGTCTGGCACCGTGGAATGCTCTTGCAGTAGGTCTTTGTGATTCAGACACCTGTAATCAGGTAAATATGGGAAATACGACATTTGAGGAGGACATATTCTCCGGTTGCCGACAAGATACGCACATTACTTGATTATGCAGAGGACAATCCATATGCTTACAGCTACAATGACGCATGTACAGCCTTTGCCAGAGGTGAATCTGCCATGTACACGATAGGAAGCTATGCTATTCCTCAGATTAAGTCGGTTAATCCTGATATGAATATCGGTTCATTTACTTTCCCGGCAAATGATAATGAGGCTGACAATGTGTTAAATTCAGGAATAGATTTACAGTTTTCAGTTATGAAGGCCTGCAAAAATAAGGAAGCAGCATACGAGGTGCTTGAATATCTGTACAGCGATGAGACAATTCAGACATATCTGGATGACCAGGGCGGAATTGCCTGCAAGGATGGAGATTTCGCAATACCGGATACACTGAAGGATATGCAGGAGTATATAAAGGACAACCGTATGTCGGATTATCAGGATCATCATTATCCAAGTGAGATGAGCGTGGATGCCATGATTCAGACATATCTGCTTGACACAGGTGACAATGCAAAGGAGAAGTTCTTAAAGAAATTTGATTCAGACTGGGAGCGTTACAACAGAGATCTGATTCGTGAAGTACAGGATTACCAGAAGGAACAGGAGGATGCAAAATGAAAAAGAAAATGTCAAATAGAGACAAGACATTCTGGCAGTTGTGATACCTGTTGTGGTTTTATTTTTCGCATTCAACACACTGCCGATGATAAAGGGTGTGATTTACAGCTTTACAAACTACAAGGGCTACGGCTCATATGATTATGTCGGACTTAGAAACTATACAGACCTGTTTACCGACGCCAGAGTCGGAAAGAGCTATCTGTTTACCTTTAAATATGCGATTGCAGGAACCGTACTTGTAAATGTATTAAGCCTTGTAATGGCAGTTGCGTTAAACAGCAATATCCGCGGCAAGAGTGCATTAAGAGGTGTTTATTTCGTACCGAATATCCTTGGCGGACTGGTTATTGGTTACATTTTCAGTTTTATTTTTACATATATTCTGCCGGTAGTAGGAAATACCTTCAACATCGGTTTTTTACAAAACAGTATTCTGGCGAGTGAAAAATATGCATGGATTGGTGTGCTGATTGTCGGAGTATGGCAGGCGGTTGCCATGAATACCATCATTTATATATCCGGACTGCAGACAGTGCCTGAGGATGTTTACGAAGCCAGCATGCTCGACGGCGCAGGCAAATGGAAACAGTTCTGGAAGGTTACATTTCCACTTGTTATGCCATTTGTTACAATCAATCTGGTGCTCAGCACAAAGAACTTCCTCATGGTATTTGACCAGATTATGTCATTGACAAAGGGCGGCCCGGCACAGAGCACTGAGTCAATCTCATACCTGATTTACAGAATGGTATGGATGGAGGACAGTTTGGATTCCAGAGTGCAAACGCAGTAATTTTCTTTGTTGTAATTGTGGCTATTTCACTATTCCAGATGGGCGTTATGAATAAGAAGGAGGAGCAGTTATAATGAAAAAACAAAAATCAAACTGGGTACTTACCATCGTTTTAATATTGGGAACCTTAACCGTATTTTTCCCACTGTATATGGCTGTTATCATTGCCTTCAAGAAACCGAGTGAGATGACAAATGATGTCGCAGGAGCTCTTTCATTCCCTTCAAAGTGGAGCTTTTCAAACTTCACAGAGGCTATGAAGGTGACTGATTTCTGGCATTCTCTCGGAAACAGCTTACTTATCACTATTGTGACCATTGTTCTCGCAATCCTTATCCATTCGATTGCAGGATATGTTATCGGACGAGGCATGGCAAGGAAAAAGAGCTTCCGTTTCATATATCTTTACATTGTAAGCGGTATGTTTGTGCCATTCTCAATTCTCATGATGCCTCTTGTAAAGCAGACTGCGCAGATGGGACTTGGAAACAGGGCAGGAGTTATTATTTTATATCTTGTATTTTATATGCCAATGAATGTATTATTATATAGTGGATACTTGAAAAATATCCCTATGCACTTGAGGAGGCCGCAGATATCGATGGCGCAAGCACATGGACAACATACTGGAGAGTTGTATTTCCTATGATGAAGCCTATGCATGCGACAGTAGCCATCCTGACAGCACTCGGTACCTGGAATGATGTCATGACACCGCTTGTCATCATGTCAGGAACAGGACAGAATACACTGCCACTGGCACAGCTGAATTTCCAGACACAGTTTGGAACCAACTACAATCTGGCATTTGCATCATATATTCTGGCTTTGATACCGATACTTATATTCTATATATCTGCCAGAAGCAGATATTAAACGGTGTTGCAAACGGTGCAATCAAGGGATAATTTTTAAACGCTATTTTAACAATGATATGGAGTGATTTTATGGCAATTATATTTAATCCAAACAAGAAAATTTTTACTTTACAGACAGCTCACACCACATATCAGATGCAGGTGGACAGACTGGGCTATCTGCTGCATCTGTACTACGGAGCAAAAAGCACAGGCGATATGGACTATATGCTGACATATGCTGACAGAGGCTTTTCAGGCAATCCTTACGCAGCAGGCATGAACCGTACATATTCGCTTGATACGCTGCCACAGGAGTATCCGACTCTTGGCACAGGCGATTTCAGAAATATTGCGCTTGATATCAAAAACGAACAGGGCACTGAGAGTGTTGAGCTTCTTTATAAGAGTCATGAAATCAGAGACGGAAAATACGCTCTAAAGGGACTTCCTGCAGTGTGGGCATCTGATGATGAAGCGCAGACTCTTGAAATAGTTCTTGGCGATGATATCGCAGGCGTTGAGGTGCATCTGCTTTATGGTGTGCTTGAGGCTTGTGATGTCATCACAAGAAGTGTGCTCATTAAAAATACAGGCAGTGGGGATATTACAATTGAAAAGGCTCATGCTGCCTGCCTGGATATGGTTTACGGAGATTATGATGTGATCAGATTCTACGGTAAGCATGCCATGGAGCGCAATCTTGAGCGCACACACTTAGGACACGGCACACTTTCATTCGGAAGCCGCAGAGGAACATCAAGCCACCAGTACAATCCGGCGGTTATTCTCGCACAGCGCGATACTACAGAAAATGCAGGAGACTGCTATGGTATGCTTTTTGTATACAGTGGCAACTTCTCATGTGAGGCAGAGAAGGACCAGATTAACCAGACGCGCCTTTTAATGGGGCTTTCCGATGAACTGTTTTCATATCCGCTTGCGGCAGGAGAGACCTTTACAGTGCCTGAGGTGATTATGTCATACTCGGCAGACGGTTTCTCACAGCTTTCACATCAGTACCACACCTGCATCAGTGAGCATGTGTGCAGGAGCAGATTTGCACATGAGGTAAGACCGGTGCTCATCAATAGCTGGGAGGCTGCTTACTTGATTTACCGGTGATACGATAGTAGACCTCGCAAAGGAGGCCGCATCACTGGGCATAGATATGGTGGTCATGGATGACGGCTGGTTTGGAAAGAGAGATGATGATAATTCATCACTCGGTGACTGGTTTGTGAATGAGAAAAAGCTTGGCGGAACACTTTCTGAGCTCATCGACAGAGTGCATGCGCAGGGAGTGAAGTTTGGAATATGGATTGAGCCTGAGATGGTAAATGAGGACAGTAATCTGTACAGAGAGCATCCTGACTGGGCTATCCAGATTCCGGGAAAGCTTCCTGTACGCTCAAGAAACCAGCTTCTTTTAGACTTTTCGAGAAAAGAAGTCAGGGACAATATTTTCAATCAGATCTGCGCAGTGTTTGACCAGGGAAAAATCGACTACGTGAAGTGGGATATGAACAGAAGCATGGCTGACGTATATGCAGGAAATCTTGCATACGACTACGTGCTTGGAGTGTATGACTTTATGGAGCGTCTGGTGACAAGATATCCGGATATACTTCTTGAGGGCTGCAGCGGTGGCGGTGGACGATTTGATGCAGGCATGCTCTACTACAGTCCACAGATATGGTGCAGTGACAATACAGATGCCATAAACCGTACAAGAATACAGTATGGCACATCATTCTTCTACCCGGTATCATCCATGGGAGCGCATGTATCGGCAGTGCCAAATCATCAGACCGGCAGAGTGACAAGCCTTAAAACAAGAGGCATCACAGCCATGGCAGGAACCTTTGGCTATGAGCTGAATCCGGCCCTTCTGTCGGATGAGGAAAAGGAAGAAATCAGAGAGCAGATCAAGACCTTTAAGAAGTATGAGATGCTTATAAATGAGGGCACATACTGGCGCCTTACAAGCCATTTGAGGATGAGGTGGCTGCGTGGATGTCTGTCTCAAGGGCAAAGGACAGGGCGCTTGTGAGCGTGGTTCGTCTGTATGCGGAGGCAAATGCAGCAGCATGCTATGTGAAGCTTAAGGGCTTGGAGTCTGATGCAGTATATAGTTGAGGAAAATACCGGCAGGCAGTACATAGGTGCAGCACTGATGAATGTAGGAATACCGCTTCCGTTTGCCGTAAAGGAGTATGAGGCATATCAGTTTTCATTTATCAGGCTTGATGAGGCAAAGAAGCTGTATGATGAGATAAAGAAGGTGTGCGGCAATCTAAAATTAAATGAGGCTGACACTGCAGATAGTTCTTCTGATAAACGTATTGTAATAAGCATCTACGGCGGCTCAGGCTCAGGAAAGACAACGATTGCAGCAGCCCTGCAGCAGTATTTTTTGAAGGATAATACAGCCTGCTATGTGTTGACCGGGGACAATTATCCACACCGTATCCCGATGAGAAATGACGAGGAGCGCCTTAATGTGTATAACGAGTCCGGCGAGGATGGCTTACGTGGATATCTTGGAACACCTAAGGAGATTGACTTTGACAGGATTAACAAGGAGCTTTCAGAGTTTAAGGAAGGAAAAGATATAATTGAGATAAAGCATATGGGCCGCGAGGACGGTGATATCTCATATGATGAAACTGACTTTACAGGAATTAAAGTGCTCATTCTGGAGTGGACCCACGGAGGAAGCGAATACCTTAAGGGTGTTGATATACCTGTATTTCTGGAGAGTTCGCCTGAGGAGACTAAGGCGCGCCGCATTAAGAGAGGACGTGACGAAAACGCCGCAAGCCCTTTCATATGCCGCGTGGTAGAGTTGGAGCAGGAAAAGCTTGATTTACAGAGTAAAAATGCGCGTATAGTAGTTGGAAAGGATGGCAAAGTCTATGAACAATAAACCTATGCTTAACGCATATCCTGACAGTCTGGGCGGTAAGCTTTCCGATATCGCAGCGCTGCTCAAAAAGAAGGAAATGCAGGACACATTCTCATCATTTTATATTCTGCCAAGCCTGTATCATTCGGATTTGGATCGCGGATTTTCGGTCGTGGACTACAATCTGAATGAGGAGCTTGCGACAATAGAGGATTTATCGCAATTGAAGGAGCTGGGGATTGACTTAAAGCTTGACTTTATTTTAAATCATGCTTCAGCACAGTCACCACAGTTCAAGGATCTTGTGGAAAAGGGCGATGAGTCGGAGTACCGCGACTTTTTCATAGACTGGAACAAATTCTGGGAAGGTCATGGAGTAATGACGGACGAGGGCTACATACAGCCTGATGAGTCATGCTTAAAGCAGATGTTTTTCAGAAAGCCGGGGCTTCCGATTCTCATGGTTGAGTTTCCGGATGGACGAAGGGTGCCATACTGGAACACGTTTTACCAGGAGGTGCATGGCAGAGAATATCTGGGACAGATGGATTTAAATATAAGTCCGAAAGGTATGGGACTTTATCGTGAAACACTTAAAAAAATAGCATCCTACGGTGCGGCTATTGTGCGGCTTGATGCATTTGCCTATGCGCCTAAGGCACCGGGGAAAAAGAATTTCCTGAATGATCCTGAGACTTGGGAATTTCTACAGCAGATCCATGAGCTTGCAGCTCCGCTTGGGCTGACTCTGCTGCCTGAAATACATGCGGCATATGAGGAGAAAATATACAAAACCCTTGCAGATAAGGGGTATGCCACATATGATTTCTTTTTACCGGGACTGGTAATTGATGCGATTGAGAACAGGAGAGCAGATTACCTTGCAAAATGGGCGCGTGAGGTTGTGGATGATAAAATCTCCACTGTCAATATGCTTGGCTGCCATGACGGCATACCTCTTCTGGATTTAAAGGGTCTGCTTCCGGAGGACGATATTCGCTCGCTTATAGATTTGATTGTATCTCGTGGCGGCATGGTCAAAAATCTTCATGGACAGAAGAATATATATTATCAGGTCAATGCCACATATTACAGTGCGCTTGGTGAGTCTGACAGCAAAATGCTTCTGACCCGTGCCATTCAGATGTTCATGCCGGGCAAGCCGCAGGTATGGTATCTGGACCTCTTTGCAGGCAAAAATGACCATGAGGCGGTAAGACGTGCAGGAGAATCAGGACATAAGGAAATAAACAGAACAAACCTCAGTGCTTCCGATATTGAGGAGGCGCTAAAAAAGGATGTTGTTGCAAAGCAGCTTGAGCTGCTTCGCATGAGAAACACCCATAAGGCATTTGAGAAGGGAGCTGTCATCACAGTAGCAGGAGAAGGACCAAAGCTTTCAATCCGCTATGATAACGGTGAAGCATATGCGCTTCTAACGGTGGATTTGAAGCCGGAGCGTATGAGATAGAGCTGAGCTGATGAAATCAGATTACTCATACATAATGTGTCTAGCAGATGTGCAAACTCACAATCGAAAAAACGATTGTGAGTTTTTTATGAGAAAAATCATTTAATTGACTCGTAAAAGTATCAGCTATAAGGTATAATGATTACTATACAAAATCAGGAGAGCATTTAAAAGATGATAAGAGGTGATAAAGGCTAATGGAATACGAGCACATAACCCACTCCTTTAAGCCTGTCTATGACGAAAACAGCCGAATCCTCATCCTCGGAACGCTTCCATCCGTAAAATCCAGGGAAAACAATTTCTATTACGGACACAAGCAGAACCGTTTCTGGAAGCTGCTTGCGTATCTATTGGATGAATCGGTGCCGGAGACGATAGATGAGAAAAAATATATGCTGTTTAAAAATCATATAGCTATATGGGATGTGATACAAAGCTGTGACATCAGGTTCGAGCGACAGCAGTATCAGAAATGTAACACCAACGGATATAAGAAAAATCCTTGAAACATCCGATATAAAACAGATATATGCAAACGGAAATAAAGCAGGGCGCTTTATAAGAAATATCAGCTTCCTCTGACAGGAATGGAGGCAGTTACATTGCCGTCCACAAGCCCTGCAAATGCGGCATGGTCATTTGAAAGGCTATGCGAAGCATGGACACGGATACTTGTAAACCTTTAGAGATTTATATATAGAGGTAAAATTTACTTATGAAAACAATAGAATTTGATACACATTTTTACAAAAAGCTGTGGACACTCATGGTTCCGATAATGGTGCAGAATCTGATGCTGGCGCTGGTGGCGGTGGCTGATGCTTCATGCTCGGAGGACTGGGACCAGAACTATATGTCAGCAGTTTCGCTTGCCACACAGATACAGTTCATCCAGAACATGTTTCTATCAGCAGCTACAGCAGGGCTTGCAATACTCGGAGCACAGTATTGGGGCAAGCAGGACATAAAGGCGCTCGATGACATATTCGCTCTTGCAATCAGGATATGTGGCATAGTATCGGTGCTGTTTTTCGTGGCATGTGCATTTTTTCCACGATATCTGATGCTTATTTTCACAAACGAGCCGGTGCTTATAGATTATGGTGTAAGCTATCTGAAAATAGCTTCTTTTTCATATTTATTGACAGGTTTTTCGCAGTGTTATATAGTCATGATGAAGATATCAGAGCACGCGGGTACTGCGGCGGCAGTCAGCTCAATTACAGTGCTTATAAACATAATGCTCAATGCCATATTTATCTATGGTGCATTTGGCATCGAGAGCATGAATGTGAGGGGAGCGGCACTTGCCACACTCATATCAAGAGTAGTGGAGCTTATGCTTTCAATCACATTTTCGTACAGACCGGGATATATCAGGCTTAAAATTCGGGAACTTTTTGCAAGGAACAAGGAGCTGTCAGCAGATTTTATGAAGTGCTCCGGACCGATTCTCGGAGCAAGCCTTGTATGGGGAATAGGCTTTACATCGTACTCTACATTTATGGGACACATGGGAACAGATGCGGCAGCGGCCAACTCCGTCGCAGCGGTTGTGCGTGATATCATTTGCTGTCTCAGTGCAGGTATATCAAGTGCAGCAGGCATTATGATAGGAAATGAGCTTGGCGCAGGGAATTTAAAGCGTGGAAAAGCATATGGCATCAGAATGGCAAAGCTGTCATTTTTGTGCGGAGCTGTTATGACAGTGCTTATGGCGGTTTCAGCACCGGTGATTTTACATTTTGTAAAGCTCACACCGCAGGCTGCAGAGTATCTGAAGCAGTTATTCGGTGTACTTGCTTTCTACATGATTGGACGATCGGTAAATGAAATCATCATAAATGGTGTCTTTGGTTCGGGAGGAGATACGATGTTTGATATGTACTCTCTTGCTGTGACGATGTGGGGCATAGCAATACCGCTTGCAGTTGCAGGCACATATTTTTTGAACTGGCCGGTGGTTGTGGTATATGCGTGCACCTGCGTGGATGAGGTTGGAAAGATACCGTGGACACTCGTACATTTTAAAAAATACAAGTGGGTAAAGGATTTGACAAGATAATGGAAAATGTATGAAAACAAGCGTGTGCACAGGGAGTAGATCGGATTAGCGCTAAACTAATTTGAACAAAAAGAGGATATCGAATTGCGGCATCAGCTGTCAAGGGATAACGTAATTTATATGAGAGGGGGTATTTCATGCAGGAAATATACAGAGTAAAGACAAGTCCGGTGGCATTATCGGACAATATGATAATAGGTGAAAAATACAGGATTACATTACTGACAGAGGCGCTTGTCCGTCTGGAATACAGTGAAGATGGCGTATTCGAGGATAGGGCAACACAGACAGTATTGTTCAGGGATTTTCCAAAGACCGACTATCATGTGGTGCGTAACGCTGATGGAATTGAGGTTCATACATCAATGCTGCACCTGATATATAATGAGAAGGAGTTCTCATCACACGGACTGAGTATACAGATTAAGGGAAACCTGAGCGCATATCACAGCATCTGGCATTATGGCGAGAAGGTGCATGATTTGCAGGGTACAGCGCGTACACTTGATGACGTAAACGGAGAGGTTGAGCTTGGACACGGTGTTGTTTCACGCTTTGGATATTCAATTCTTGATGACAGTAAATCACAGATTTTACTTGACGATGGATGGATTGAGCCAAGAAAAAAAGGTGTGTCTGATTTGTATTTCTTTGGATACGGACATGATTATAAACAGGCGCTCAATGATTTTTACAGGCTTTGTGGCAAGACTCCGATGCTTCCACGATATGCACTGGGAAACTGGTGGAGCAGATATTATAAATACTCAGAAGAAAGCTATATGGAGCTGATGGACAAATTCGATGAAAAGAATATCCCGTTCACAGTAGCTGTAATAGATATGGACTGGCATCAGGTTGATGTGGACCCTAAATACGGAAGCGGCTGGACAGGATATACTTGGAACAAAAAGCTTTTCCCGGATCCGAAGCGCTTTCTTGGAAAGCTCCATGACAGAGGAATGCATACTACCCTGAACGTACACCCTGCGGATGGTGTGCAGGGCTGTGAAGAAATGTATGTTGATATGGCAAAGGAAATGGGCGTGGACTATGAAAATGAGGACCCGGTTGTATGTGATCCGGCAAGCCCAAAGTTTATGGATGCATATTTTAAGTATCTTCACCATCCGAGAGAGGCTGAAGGTGTGGATTTCTGGTGGATTGACTGGCAGCAGGGCAGCAACTGCAAGGTTGAAGGATTGGATCCGCTATGGATTTTTAATCATTTTCATTATCTCGATAATAAAAGAGACGGCAAGCGTCCAATGACATTTTCGCGCTATGCAGGTCCGGGAAGCCATAGATATCCGATTGGATTTTCGGGAGATACACATATTACATGGGAGTCGCTTGATTTTCAACCGTATTTTACAACTACAGCGACAAACATCGGATATGGATGGTGGAGCCATGATATTGGCGGACATATGCTTGGCTACAAGGATGATGAGCTGACAGCCAGATGGACACAATACGGTATATTCTCTCCGATAATGCGTCTGCACAGCTCATGCAGCGAATTTAACGGCAAGGAGCCGTGGCGATTTAAAAAAGAGACTGAGGAAGCGATGGAGGCGGCGCTCAGACAGAGGCATTGTATGATTCCGTATCTGTATACCATGAACTATCGCAGCTATGCCGAGAATATGCCGCTGATTGAGCCTATGTATTATGAGTATCCTGAAAATGCAGAGGCTTATGAGGTAAAGAATCAGTATTTCTTTGGCAGCCAGCTTATGGCAGCACCTGTTACAACTCCACGTATTAAGGGACTTAATGTGGCAAAAACCAAAGTATGGTTCCCGGAGGGCATCTGGTATGATATCTATACAGGCATGCGCTATGATGGTGGAAGAATGCTGGAGGTTTACAGGGATTTGAGCAGCATACCGGTGTTTGCGAAGGCGGGAGGCATACTTGTGTGTGCAGATGCTGATGAGCTTGATGCAAGATCTGTTATCAAAAATCCTGATGTATTATGTGTCAGAGTATTCCCGGAGGCTGATGGTGAGTTTGAGCTATACGAGGATGACAATGAATCCTGCGGATATGTAGATGGCAGATGTGTGACCACAGCTATGAAATATTCTGCGGATAAAGATATGTTTGTCATTTCTCCGGCAGATGGAGATACATCATTAATACCTGACAACAGAACCTATAAGCTTGTCTTTGAAAGAAGAACCGAGGCAGCAGCCGATAAGGTAAAGGTATCTGTGGATGGTAAAGAGGTATGGGCAAAGAATAAATATGATAAAGAAAACAGAAAGCTCATCGTTACTGTAAATGCATCGACAGCGAGCAAAATAAGCGTTGCAATATCGAAAGACACAGTAGCGCTTGATAATCAAATCGAAAAAAGATGCTTTGATTTCCTGAATCAGGCAGAGATAGGCTTTGTGCTAAAGGATGAAATCTACGGTCTTATTACATCGGGAAAGAAAACAACAGTGATTTATCAGAGCTCAAGGCAAAAGGAGCTTGATACAGAGCTGTATGGTGTATTGACAGAGATACTTACAGCCTGA